>Ga0116143_10000822_pt1 | contig 40551 bp, 40 predicted proteins | sample AD_UKC034_MetaG_FD_89745 | JGI IMG/M metagenome (GOLD analysis project Ga0116143, IMG submission 89745) | Active sludge microbial communities of municipal wastewater-treating anaerobic digesters from USA - AD_UKC034_MetaG | ecosystem: Engineered > Bioreactor > Anaerobic > Digestate | place: USA... | reverse complement strand
TAGAGGAGAAGAGTGACATTGTGACTCTTATGAATGTGCTTACTGTCAGTCATGGGAAGAGTCTACTCTGTTTCACGCGTAGCATCGCTCTCGAAGAGCGGGGTATTTACCCGACAGAATAAATACTTTGAACACAGTTTGTACTCTGCTCACTTGCGTCTGCTGAAGCATTACCTCGGAAACCAGCACCTGATACGCCCGTTCGTTCTCGTCTGCCATGGTGAGATCGCGCCACGGCAGCCACCGTTTGTGACGCGCGTACCACTCCCAGATTGCTTCCGTGAAACCGATCATCCGCTCGAAACGCTTCATGATCGCATCGTACCAGAGTATCCTCCCCTCTCATGCGAGCATTCTTCACTGTATTTCGGCGAGCCATGCGGGGACATCTGTTCTTCGTCCGTCTGTTCGTGCCCGTCGCCTTCTTCATGGCGCTCGTATGGATCGGGGAACCGCTGTACGCGCGGTACGCAATCGATCAGATGCTCCTGGCATTGGAGGGGGCACCGGTTCCGTTCGTGCGGCTCTTCGGTATCTGGCTGGGCATCTTTCTGCTCTTCAATGTGGTGAGCGCCGCGATGTTCTACGTGAAGTGGGCGATCCAACACGATCTATTGGCACAGACGCGGCAGATGTACTACGAACGAGCGTTACAGCTCGATATTCGTCATCACGTGAAAACGCGCGGCGGCGAGATGATGAAGAAAATCGACAATGCCGCGGATGCGATGGTGGACCTCATGCGGCAAATTTTTCTGGAATTGCTGCCTTCCAGCATTACCGCCGCCATCTTTCTCATCATCAGCGCGTTCATCAGCTGGCAGCTGACCGTCCTCATCATCGCTTTGCTGCCGCTCTTCGTGCTGCTGCTCACCGTCTACGTGCGCTCCACTCGCGGCAACATGGACATCGTCAACGCACTGTGGGTGAAATCACTCGGACGCGGCTATGACGCGATGACCAACATTTTCACGGTGAAATCGGCGGGGGCGGAGGGCCGCGAACTTTCATCCATGGAAGAAATTCATCGAAAGGGCATTGCGGAATTGCGTAAGGTCAACCGCGCCTGGTCGATCTTCGAGGGCTTCGGCACGTTCATGCTCATCCGTCTCTGCCTCATCGCGTACGGCATGTACCTGCTGGTGCACGGGGAGCTGAGTCTGGGATCGCTCTTCTTCTACCAGTTCACGTTCTTCCGCATCGTGATGCCGCTTGAAATGCTCAGCTCCATGATGCCCCGATGGAACGAACTGATGGGCAGAGTGCGACTGGCCGAGGAGATGTTCCTGCAGCCGGTGACGATCCGAAGCAAATCCGACGCCGTGCGGTTGCCCGACGTGCGAGGACGGGTCGTATTTGACCACGTCTCCTTCACGTACGGCGATGCGGATACGCTGCGGGACATCACGCTGGAGGTGGAACCGGGCGAACACATCGCGCTCGTGGGACATTCCGGAGCGGGAAAATCCACCATTGCGATGCTGCTCAATCGCTTCTATGACGTCTCCGGCGGGCGGCTGCTCATCGATGGCACGGATATCCGCGACTTGGACCTGACATGGTGGCGGCAACAGGTGGGACTGGTGATGCAGGAGAACGTCATGTTCAACGATTCCCTGCTGGAGAACATCCGCTACGCCTCTCCGCGGGCTTCCAGAGAAGAGGTGGAACAGGCGGCGAGGCGTGCCTCCGCCCACCACTTCATCGCGGCGCTCCCGCAGGGCTACGACACGCCGGTCGGAGAACGGGGCATTCGGCTGTCGGGCGGCGAGAGGCAACGAGTGGCCATCGCCCGCACAATCCTGAAATCTCCCGCCGTCGTGATTCTGGACGAAGCGACGAGCGCACTGGATTCCGTCACGGAACGCGCCGTGCAGCAGGGCATCCGGGAACTGATTGCCGGCCGGACATCCTTCATCATCGCCCATCGCCTGAGCACCGTCCGCTCCGTCCACCGCATCGCCGTAGTGGAGAACGGCACAATCACCGCCTACGCGCCGCATGAAACACTGATGAATCAAAGTACCGTCTATCGCGATATGGTGGAACTGCAGCGGGAAGGGGTGTTGGCGGAGTGAGTCATCTCGACAAAATCACCCGTATGCGGTATTATAGAACCAACATATACCTCCCCACCATGGATCGCTCCCGCCGCCTCTGGGCAGTCTTCCTCACGCTCTCCATCGTCTTCTTCCTGGTGGAACGCGGGGTATCTGACGTCTCCGTCGGTCAGGTGACGGAAACGGAAGAGCCGTTCCCCGCACACGCCATTGTCGTTGACGATACGGACACGGAACGTTTCGCGACGGAGGGAGACGGCTGGGAGAAGAACGGTTTTCCCGTGGGCTACCGAAGCAGCGTGTGGATGCATCGAAGCGCGGATGTGTCGGAGCAGGCAACGGCCGCCGCGCGCTGGACGTTCCCCGCGCTGCCCGCAGGCGTCTACGACGTGTATGCCACGTGGGTCTGGGGCAAGACGCTTCCCTCCTCGATCCCCTACATCGTCACAAGCAACACGCAGCAACTCCTCTCCGCAACCGTCGATCAGCAGAAAACACCCGTCGGTCCGCGATGGGAGGGAAGCATGTACCCCTGGCAGAAGCTGGGCACCGTCGTACTGGCGGCACAGGGCGCCGACCTGACCGTCTCCGTCAAGGGCGCTTCCACCGATACGTTCAGCGCCGATGCAGCCATGCTCCTCCCCCGCCAAACCGGACCCGTTCCTTCTTCCGTCGCTCCGGTCATTGCACCCGTCTCCGTCTCCTCCGCTCCATCAATTGCCATCGATCAGATTTCCTCTGTCCCATCGTTTGCCATCGATCCGATATCCTCCGAAAACCCCACAGAAGCAAACGACGCTCAAGCATCTTCCGTTGCTTCATCCGCACCAAGTTTGATCGGGTACCGCTGTGAAGACGGCGTTTGTCGCGCGGCATTCGGCGTGGATGCGACGCTGCAGCAATGCGAAGAGACATGCGACGCTCCCGCACCGCCGCCTCCCGTTTCCACGGACGCCCGATGGGTGGTCGTCGGCCCGCCGCACGCGTCCTTCACCTCGTGCGCGGAGCAGTGCGCGGCCCGGGGAGGCACCTGCGTGGAAAACGCGTGCAGTTCCTTTCAAACGCTCTGGGACGGCCAAGTGTGGACGGGCGGGCAGAAATTGAAAGCGAATGAATCATTGCTCTTCCATAATGTCTGCGACGCACAGTGGGGCAATCTCTCTCCCTCCCTGCACAATGAGTGCTGCTGCACAGGCGTGCTCGCCGATCCCGTCTGCGGAGACGCTCTCCTCCAGACGGAACGCGGCGAAGAGTGTGACGACGGCAACGGCAAACCCGGCGACGGGTGTTCGACCTCCTGCACGCGGGAATTCTGCGGCGACGGCTTGGTGAGCAGGAGCCTCGGCGAAGAATGCGATACCGCCCAATCAACCATTTCCGCGGGCGTATCCTGCAACGCAGAGTGTCTCTGGGAATACTGCGGAGACGGCATTCTCCAGGAGTCTCTGGGTGAAACATGCGACGACGGCAACCGCCGGGACGGCGACGGATGTTCCCCGGCATGCAAGCTCCCGTAGGCGGCATGGATCCAAACGGGCGCCGCACTCGATCGTTTGGTGTTGACCGTCGGCTTTGATTTGCCTAGACTGCCTCGGCATTCAGGGCGTACCCTGTGTATCGCCCGTGTTTTTTCCTTCCTCTTTCCCTCTCTTCCTATGGCCGACAAGAAATTCGATCGTACCAAGCCGCACCTGAACGTGGGAACCATCGGTCACGTCGACCATGGCAAGACCACGCTCACGGCTGCTCTCTCCATGAACTTCTCTCCCGAAGGGGAAAAGAAGGACTACGCAGCGATCGACAAAGCTCCCGAGGAGCGCGAGCGCGGCATCACCATCAACACCGCGCACGTCGAGTACGAGTCCCCCAAGCGCCACTATGCGCACGTCGACTGTCCGGGACACGCCGACTACGTCAAGAATATGATCACGGGTGCCGCCCAGATGGACGGCGCGATCCTCGTGGTATCCGCCGCCGACGGTCCGATGCCTCAGACCCGCGAGCACATTCTGCTGGCACGCCAGGTGAACGTTCCGCACATCGTCGTCTATCTGAATAAAATTGACATGGTGAAGGACCCCGAGCTCATCGAACTCGTCGAGACGGAAGTACGCGAGCTCCTCACCAAGTACAACTTCCCCGGCGACACGACCCCGATCATCCGCGGTTCGGCTCTGAAAGCCGTGGAAGGTGATGCGGAACAAATCAAAGTCTTGGGGACGTTGCTCGACACACTCGATTCCTTCATTCCTGAGCCGGTACGCGCCTACGACAAGCCGTTCCTGATGTCCGTGGAGGACGTTTTCTCCATCAAGGGGCGCGGCACGGTCGCCACGGGGCGCATCGAGACCGGCGTCGTCAAAGTGAACGAGGAAGTCGAGGTCGTCGGACTGCGAGACACGCGCAAGACCGTCGTGACCGGCGTCGAGATGTTCCACAAACTCCTGGATGAAGGACGTGCCGGCGACAACGTCGGACTGCTCCTGCGCGGAGTGGAGCGGGAGGACATCGAACGAGGACAGGTGCTGGCCAAGCCCGGTTCCATCAAGCCGCACACGGAGTTCGAATCCGAAGTGTACATCCTCACGAAAGAGGAAGGCGGCCGTCACACGCCGTTCTTCAAAGGCTACAAGCCTCAGTTCTACATCCGCACGACGGACGTGACGGGAGCCGTCACCCTGCCGGAGAACGTGGAAATGGTCATGCCGGGCGACAAGGTGAAGTTCGTCGTCCAGCTGGTGGCTCCGGTCGCTCTGGAAGACGGCACGCGCTTCGCCATCCGCGAAGGAGGCCGCACCGTCGGAGCCGGCGTCGTCACGAAGATCATCAAATAAGTCTTGTATCGGGATGAGGGAGGAGCTAGAGTCTCCTCCCTCGAAATCCCTTCTTCTTCCCCCGTTCCTTCTCCTCCTATGGCCGCACAGAGCACCAAGAAAGTAGCAGTCAAAAAATCTTCCAAGAAGGCTGCCGCCGCGGTTGCGGATGAGAAAGAGACGAAGAGGGCAAAGCCGGCAAAGAAATCCGAGAGCGGTGTTTCCGGTATCCGGATCCGTCTTTCGGCGTTCGATTACCGCGTCCTGGATGAAGCGGCCGCCAAGATCATCGATACGGCGCAGCGTTCAGGTGCCATCGTCCACGGCCCCATCCCGCTGCCGACGGACATCCGCAAATTCACGGTCAACAAATCGACGTTTGTGCACAAAAACGCACGCGATCAGTTCGAAATGCGCACGCACCGCCGCCTCATCGATCTCGCCGAAACCACGTTCAAGACGGTGGAGAGTCTGCAGTCCCTCTCGCTGCCCAGCGGCGTGGATATTGAGATTAAGATGAATTAAGTGTTCCCTTTTTTCTTATGCGTGTCCTCAAATATCCGGAGGGAATTGTGACTGAAAAGCAGAAAAGGAGTTTATTGACAATGCTGGAAGAGCATTGCCCGGAACAGGTGCTATGCCACTTCCAGGTGATCTTGATCATTTTGGCGTGCCAACAGATTCTTTAGATTCCGTTCCACTCGATGCAATGCATACTCATAGAACAATTCGTGAAATTCTTACAGGGATGGGTGTTGACACGGGGAATCCAAATGATGAACGGAAACCGGGCCAAGCCCCTCTCTGACAATCATTTTGCATTTTGCATTTCACATTCTCCATTATGCGTTCCCCCACCCCTTCTCCTTCAATCCGGCTTTCGCCGCATTTTGTTCCGCGCGCTGCTTGGAGTTGCCTTTGCCTTCCGCAATCTTCTCCTCTCCGATGAATACCGCACAGGTGAAGTTTTTCTGGTGATCCGGCCCGACGGCATCGACGGTTTCGTAGTGCGGCGTGATGCCGTAGTGCTCCTGCGCCTTCTCCTGGAAGACGCTCTTCTGATCACGATCTTTGCCGGCAGCGAGCAACTTGTCCAGGCGCTTCAAAATATACTGCATGCAGAATTCCTTGGCGTCCTCGAATCCTTTATCCAGATAAATCGCACCGATGAGCGCCTCCAGTGCATTCGAAAGCGTCGACGGCCGATCGCGGCCGCCGCTGGCTTCCTCGCCGCGACTGATGCTGAGGTACTGCCCCAGCCGGATATCCTGCGCGACGGCGGCGAGATTCTCACGTTGCACCAATGCCGACCGCCAATTGGTCAGCTCTCCTTCGGGCTTTTCCGAGAGATGATACAGATACTCGGTCGCAGCCAATTCCAGCACCGCATCCCCCAGGAATTCCAGACGTTCATTGTGCCCGCTCCTGCGGCTTTCCCGCACGGCGCTGCGATGCGTAAGCGCCTGGGCCAGCAGCTCCTTGTTGCGAAAGTGAAAGCCGATCGCTTTTTCCAAATGAATGAAAGAAATTTGCATGCGCCTGCAGTGTAGAAGATCTCCGTGACTCGGCACAAGGCGCGTTTCCCGTGCTATTTCTGCGCCATTGCATTCAGAACGCCGTTCACGAATTTACCCGCTTCGTCGGACCCGAATTCCTTGGCGATCTCGATGGCCTCGTTCATGACGACGGCAGGCGGCGCGTCTTGGGCGAAGAGAAGTTCGTACGCACCGAGAAACAGCACGCACCGCGAAACGGGATCCATCCGCTCCAACGTCCAACCCGGCGCATGGTCCCGAATGGATTGCTTCACCTCTTCCTCATGTGCCAAAAAACCCTGTAGCAGCGATGCGGCAAACGATCGATCCAACTCCTCAAATTCCTCCGCATTCATCGAAAGCGATGCCGATACGTCAATCTCCGGCCGACTGTCACGCTCGAAGAGAGCCTGCATGACGGCGATCCGAGAGAGGTGGCGACGACGAGCCATGGGGAGAAAGGACGAAGGACTAGGGACGAAGGAGGGATTAGGAATTTGGGATTTGGACTTCGGGCAACGAAACTACACACTCAAGACTCAAAACTCACAACTCACAACTCATCACGCTTTGATCTTCCTGATCGCCTTGGATGCCTTCTTCTTGGGCTCGGCGGTCACACCGTACGGAGAATTCTGGCGATCACGCAGACGCTTCACTTCATCCGTCACATAGGCGGAATGCTGGAGCCGGGTGGCGCGCTTTGCACGCTTCTTCTTGGGAGTGGGGCGTTTGGCCATGGGAACGGGAGAATCAAGTGATGAGTGATCGAGAGAGTAGGGAGAAACAACCGCAATGTAAAGAGATTACGATGGAGTATAGAGTATTGGGTATTGGGTATTGGGTATTGGGTATTTGTGCATAAAATTCGTCTCATTCTGCTCAATACACCATACATCATACTCAATACTCAGCGCCTCTCCCCGCTCAGCGCGGTCATGAACCGCAGGACCATGAGGAACAGGTTGAAGATATCCAGGTACAAGCCGATGGCAAGGAGGAAGGGATTGGCGCCCGCCCTGCCCTGAGCGGCGATGCGCTGCAGATCGTAGGCGGTAAACACTCCGAAGAGGACGATGCCCGCTCCGGCAAGGAAGAGTTCGACAGTCTGCGTCCGAAGAGCCGGAACGAAGATCTGCGCAACGGAAAGGACCAAGAGACCGATGAGAGCGAGCACGAGAGCCCGGCTCCATCCCGCCAGTGACGGGGCCATCCGCGCGAGCACCGCGGCGGCCAGGCTGATGAACACGGTCGTGAGAACGGCATTGAAGAGAATGGCCGGTCCATTGACATATCCTGCAACGATTGCAAGAAGATACGGTGTGATCGTGATGCCGGAGAGGAGCGGGAACAGTGCAAAGAGCACGATATTGAGAGGGCTCTTCCCCGACCACCGGTTTGCCGTGAAGATGATCGCAAGTTCCGCAATGGCAAGTATGACGTGCACGCCCGAGGTGAGAATCGTCTGCGCCCAGAGAATTCCCACGTACGTGCCGATGAGCGTCAGGGCCATGGCAAGGGCAAAAAGGCCGTACGTGGCGGATTGTGCGCCCGACGACAGGACGATGGGGCGACTGCGGCGGTCTTCAAGGGAAGGCATGCCTCCATTGTACAGATGGGCATCCTAGACGCAACCGACCGCAATCATTGGCCAAAAAGTGGAACTTCTGCTACAATAATCGGATTTATGTCCATGCGTCGATTCCTCCGGGTCATCGTTCCTCTCTGCGGTCTATTCCTGCCGCAGATGGCCGTCGCGCAAAATCCATGTATTGCAAATCCCGCATTGTGCAATCCCTGCTTTTCCGCACTCGGTCTCCCCTGTCTAGCCCCGGGGACCTTCGGTGCAGCGGGTTTGGTCACCTATTTGGGAACGGTCATTCTGCCGGGAGTGCGCACAGTCTTTTACGCTCTTGCGATCGTCTTCTTCTTCTACTACGGCATCCGGCTGCTTCTGGAGAGCGATGAGGAGAACACCATCTCTGAAGTGAAGAGCGCGTACGGCTACGGCATCGCGGGCGCAGTGATCGTCAGTTTGGCCGGATCGTTTGCGGATGCTTTCAGTAATCCCGCTACGATCATCGAAAAAACGCCAATTGAATCGGGGCTGGGTCTCGTGATCGAATTCATCTTCCTGATCATATCCATCTCCATGACGGCGGCCATCGTCTATCTGGGCATTCGCCTCATCATGCTGCAGGGACAGGAATCGGAAATCGAGGAACAGAAGAAACGCTTCTTCCACGGCCTTCTGGGAGTCGCCATCATCATCCTGGCCAGAACGGTCGTACGCGCATTCATGCCCAACACATTTTATGGCGGCAGCGGCGCCGTGGTGCTGGCAACGGAAATCGTCGGCATCATCAACTTCCTGCTGACGCTGCTGGGTGCCTTGGCCGTCCTCGCCATCGTCGTCGCGGGCATCCTGCTCATGATCGCCACGGATGACACGCTCAAGGACCGCGCCAAGAAATCGATCTTCACGGCGGTGGTCGCGCTGATCGTCGTCTTCAGTTCCCTCATGATCATCCGCTTCGTCCTGATGCTATGAACAAGCGTCTGTTCCCGACGGCTCTGCTGCTCCTGCTGCTCCTTCTCCCCGTTCAGACGTGGGCGAGCGTCGTGGAGACGATCGAAGCCATTGATCCGCTCGGCAATACCTTCGACGCCACATTCGGAGGCATCGCGCTTTTTCTGCGCGAACGCATGCTCCTCCTCATCGATGCGGTGGCGCTCTTCCTGCTGGTGCGCGCGGGACTGAAACTCATCCAGAGCCAGGAGGATGACAAGCTGACCACGGCGAAGCGTACGATCGGCGGAACAGCGGTCGGCATCATGCTGGCGCACCTCTCCGTCCGGCTGGTGGAAATCTTCTACGGGTTCACAGCCGCTCCCACAGGCGGCGTCCTCACACCGGGGACGAGTTCCGCGATGCTCACTCTGGAAATAAGCGGCATCATCAGATGGGTCACGACGCTCGTTGCGGTCCTCGGCGTTTTGATGATCGTGGCGACGGCCATCCGCGCCATCGGGGGATTTGGCAAGGAAGACGGACTGAAGAACCTGAAGGAAACGGTCTTCGGAACGGTGACGGGCATCTTCTTCATCACCATCAGCGGCGCCATCAAACTGACCTTCGGCCTGCCTGAAGATTTGGTGCCGGGAGGACCCCACGATCCCACCCCCTTCCACATCATCGATCGCATCGGGGAGATCACCAATACCATCCTCGACTACCTGGCAATCGTCGCCGTGGCCATCGTCATCTATGCCGGATTCCTGATGATCTTCAGTGTGGGCGACGAGGAGCAGTTCAAGAAAGGACGAACGCTCATTTTCCGCGCCCTCATCGGACTCGTCATCATCCTGCTGAGCAACACGTTCGCCTCCTTCCTCATCGATATCCTGACGGATTAGCCGTTTGAAAATGGGGCTGAATCGTCGAACAATCGAGAACCGCATGTGATACAATGCAACGGCAATGTGGTTGATTGATCGTTTCCGGCGCAAGAAGAACAGACCGTCTCACGTCGCCCGCAAGGTGGTCGTGGGACTCATCATCGGCGGCGCCATCGGATCCATCATCGGCAAAAAACTCCTGGAGCAGCACGGTGCGGAGGCGGAAGAGGAAGAATCTAAGGATTGAAAGAGGCGAAAGAAGTGAAGAATACAAACTTCTCAGCATACGATTCAATGAGCCGTCGCGTGGCGTGGGTCTCGTGGGCTCCATACGAAAACCCGCTCCTCCCCTCACGCTTTCACCCCGGACGGGTGCAAGAGTGGAAGGAGGAGCGGGTGGATCCAAGACACATGAGTATCTTGGAACTTGCGCAGTGACCGGCTGCTCTCCCCGCCACGGTGTGCGTTTTCGGGCGCACGCCCGTGTGTATGTTTGTTAATTTTTTCGTGGCCTGCGTCATCATGGCGACGGGGGCCGTGTGTGTGGGTGTGTGATCTCTGTTGTGCGGTGGTCAGCCGCGCGGCAGGGAGGAGTGGAAGGCCTGCATCCGCAGGTCACCCGCTGCTCCCCGCCGGGGGAGATTTCAAAGAGCAAATCCAAGAAGTATAGCAAATTGCACGCAATTGGACAAGGGAGAAGGAGTGGGTACAATCCACCCATGGAACGGACAGATCCACCTGTTGCGGCCGGAAAACTGGTTCTTCTCATCGGACCGAGCGGCGTGGGGAAGAGCGTCATTTTGCGCCGCCTTCGGGCGACGCACCCCGATTTTGTTTTTCCCCGGTCCGCGACGACGCGCGCGAGACGGCCCGACGAAGGCGATGAACTCTACCGTTTCCTGACCGAGGAAGAGTTTGATGCATTGATCCGTGACGAGGCGTTCATCGAAACGGCAGTCGTCCACGGTTCCGCCCGGTACGGTACGCTCAAGGAGGAAATTCTCCCCTTCATCGAGGCGGGCAAAACAGTCGTGCGCGAAGTCGACGTGCAGGGCTTCGATGCCATCCGACACGATCCCCTCTTCACGGGAGAACATCCCGTCTACCGGCTGCAATCGATCTTCATCGTCCCGGAGAACACCGAGCAACTCATCCTGCGCATCACGCGGCGCGCCCCCATCTCACAAGAGGAATTGCAGCATCGTATCGCCAGCATGGAGAAGGAACTGGCCTTCGCCAAAGATTGCACCCATCGCATCGTCAACGTCGATGGGAAACTGGAAGAGACGATCGCGGAGGTGGAGAGAGTGATTGCTGCGAAACATACATGAGGAGATGGTGATGCATAAGTGCGGCACACGGCAAAAAATGGTTCGACACGCAAAGCTCTCCGCATATCGGAGAGAATACTGTGGTGAACTAAAGTAGACGATGTTCGAACCGAAACGAACAGGTGGTTCGACTCGGCTGTTGCCTCGCTCACCGTCATTCGACTCTTCAAATCATACAGATTGGCTCGGGATGACAGACGGTTCACCATGAGCGAGTCTGCCTGAGGCGGACGAGTCGAATGGTGGAGCTGAGGGGATTCGAACCCCTGGCCTCTTCCATGCCATGGAAGCGCTCTAGCCAGCTGAGCTACAGCCCCGCACCGGATGCTCGCTTTGCTCGCATCGGTGCGGGGTAAACCCCACAGCAATGTTCCATGGTGGCTTGCCATGAGCGAGGAGCGAAGCGACGAGTCGAATGGTGCGCCCGGCAGGATTTGAACCTACGACTTCCAGATCCGCAATCTGGCGTTCTATCCGGGCTGAACTACGGGCGCACGCAAAGATTGAAAGAGCCCGCGAAGGCTACCATTCAACTGCAAAGGAAACAATGGCAGACGCATCGCAGCGATTGAAGACCATCAAATGTATTGACATTGTAATGACAATGAACTATCCTGGGGCCATGTCCTCAACCATCCAAGTCCGCACTGATCCCGCGACCAAAAAAGCCGCACAAATCATCCTGAGAAAATTAGGAATTGATCTGAGCACGGCCATCAACCTGTACCTCGTGCAGATTATCGAGAAGCGCGGGCTCCCATTCGAAGTTCTCACGGCCAATGGCTTCACGGAAGCAGAGGAACAAGCGATTCTGCGAGAAGTGAAGGAAGCAATCAACTATGGCAAAAGATACTCTTCCAATAAGGAGATGTTTGAGGATATTCTGCGTGAGTGACACAGTATCAAACAGTAACTACCGCGCGATTCCGAAAAGATTTCCGCAGATTGCATCGCGCCGGGTTTGATATTTCCAAACTCGACAAGATCATTGCGTTGCTGCGACAAGGACAGCCCCTGCCTCCACATGCCCGTGACCATGCGCTCCACGGAAACTTGCGCGATTTCAGAGCATGTCACATTGAACCTGATTGGATCCTGCTCTACGAAAAGCGTACAAATGAATTGATTTTGGTATTGGTGAGCACGGGCGATCATCGCAGAACATTGGGCATTGAGTGAGGCACGATGCTAAGCTTCCCTCATGACCACTCCGCAGACCCTCGACGACCTCCGACAGCAGCTGATCCAATGGAAAGGGATCGACATTGCCAAGACGAGCAATCCCGTGCCGGGAGACGGCAATCCGAAAGCAGCAATCGTCTTCGTAGGCGAAGCGCCGGGACAAAGGGAGGATGAACTGGGCAAACCCTTTGTGGGACAAGCGGGCAAACTGCTGGATGAACTGCTGGCGTCCATCGACTTGAAGCGCGAGGACGTGTACATCACCAACGTCGTCAAATTTCGCCCGCCGGAGAACCGTGACCCCACCCCGGAGGAGAAAGCCGCGTGTCTTCCTTTTCTCCAACTGGAACTCGCCATCATCCGCCCGAAGGTGATCGTCCCGCTGGGCCGTCACGCGCTGACGCAGTTCTTCACGAACATAAGCATCACGGACGCGCACGGCAAACCCCGGAAGCTGACCGACTCGCTCTCCATCTTCCCCCTCTACCATCCCGCCGCCGCTCTGCACAATCCCAATCTCAAGCAGACGCTGTTTGAGGATATGAAGGCACTGGGAAAGTTTTTAAGGGAGTAGGTGGTAGGTTGTAGGGAGTTGGAAGAAAGAAAGAAGATGTGAGATGTGAGAAACGAATCCCGAAGTCCGAATCCCTCATTCCAACTTTCGTCCTTCGTCCCTAGTCCCTTGTCCTTCGTCCCCGTCCAATGCCCCCCCTCCTCTACGCCATCCTCGCCGCCGCTCTTCTCTCCGGAACATCACTCCTGGCGATTCTCCTGCGCGTGAGTCCGCTGACCGCCCCGACCCAAGCGCTGCCCGCATTCTTTGCGAGCGTCTTTCTCACTGTTGCGACGGTCGGCACGCTGCTCCTCTTCGTCCTCTGGAAATGCGTGCCCGTCCACGCGTGGAGCGAAGGAAAGATCCTCGGCGTCTCCGTGCGGCAGGGGCTCTTTCTGGCCGTTGCCGTCATCCTCGTCCTCATCTTCTACCTGCTCGCCATGCTCACGTGGTGGATCGGCCTCTTGATCTTCCTCGTCTTTCTGCTGATTGAACTGGCGTTGGATCGATGAACGAGGGAGTAGGTTGTAGGGGTTTGGAACAATGATGGTACAATCCCGGTATGACCGTCACCACCATGGATTGGAACGCACAGATCGAACGAATCCGCGCTGCGAAAGATTCGACCGCACTCGATGCGCTGGAACTGCAGATGCTTGGCCGCAAGCAGGGCGTCCTCACCGATGCGCTCAAAGCACTCGGCTCCGTCCCCCCCGAAGAACGCAAAGAGAGAGGACGGGAACTCAATGAGTGGAAGGAGAAGATCGTCGCGGCTCTCGCTAAGCGCAGACAGGAACTGGGACATGCGTCTCTCTCGCGCCTTGCCGAAGATGATGCCATCGATGTCACACTCTCTCTTCCCGATTCCGCACATGCATCCATCGGCCACCTGCACCTCATCCCCGAGTTCATCCGACAGATAGAGGAAGTGTTCGGGCGGATGGGATTTGACGTCGCCGAAGGGCCGGAAGTGGAATCCGAAGAACTCAACTTCGACATGCTCAATATCCCAGAGAATCATCCTGCGCGCGACATGCAGGATACGTTCTGGATCGATGAGCTGCCCGGGTACGTTTTACGCACGCACACCTCTCCCGTGCAGATCCGCTATATGGCCGAGCACACGCCGCCCTTCCGCATGATCTGCCCCGGCCGTGTGTACCGCAAAGATGCCGACGCCACGCACTCGCCCATGTTCCATCAGTTCGAAGGTTTGATGGTGGGGCGGGATATTTCCCTCGCGCATTTGAAGGCGATTCTCTCCACCGCTCTGCGGGAACTCATCGGTCGCGATGTGGAGTTTCGTTTTCGAACAGGATTCTTTCCGTTCGTGGAGCCGGGATTGGAGATGGATATGCTGTGGCAGAGCGAGGGGGACAAAGAGGGAGAGGGGCGCTGGTTGGAGATGGGCGGCTGCGGCATGGTCCACCCCAACGTCCTCAGCAATGGGAACATCGATCCGGAACAGTTCCGCGGCTTCGCCTTCGGATTCGGCATCGAGCGGCTGCTGATGATCAAGCATAGAATCAAAGACCTCCGCGTGTTCTATGAGGGGGATGTGAGGTTTCTGGGGCAGTTTTGATTTCCCTCCACCCCCCGACCCCCTCCTCCAGTGGAGGAGGGGGAGACACAATCCTGTCCCAAGTCACCCCTTCCTCCCTCGGAGGAAGGGGAAGGGGGATGGAGGAGACACAAGAAAACCGCTACCCCGATACAAAGGGGGCAGCGGTAGATGCTCGTTGGCGGTTGGCTTTCTGTGCCCGCCATTGCTGGCAGGCGGGGCACTAGGGAAAAGAAGGAAGTGCAAGAGGGGGCTACACTCCCTCAGCAAAGGCGGCATCGACCGCCTCGTGCCATTCGCCGATGGCCCCGGGGCTGACCACCTCATGCGGCCAGAACTCCTCGACGACGGAGATCTGGAAGTGGGAACCGGCGGGGATGTCTGCGGACGAAATGGCGATGACGTCATAGTAGACGCTATCACCGAGGGGCATCTGCTCGAAGCGGAAGACCTCCTCGATTGCATTGCCGCCATCCGCCCACGACCCCGACCACCCCCAGCCCTCCTGAGCAGCGTTATCACCACTCAGAAGGATGTGGGGGAACGCACCGCTCGGCCAGATCGGCCCCACGCCCTCCGGGAACTCCGCCCGCACTTGGACGAACACGTCATCCGTGACGTTCACGGTGTCCGCGCCGACGACGTCGAAACCAACAGTCCCCAAGCACACGTTGCTTTCGCCGGGGAAGAACGTGGTCGGCAAGTCGATGACCGACACCTCAAGGTCGACGGTCGTGACCGTCACGGCCACGCCCTCCGTCTCCGCCCAGGTATCGAAACCCGGGAACGACTCAACGGAGGCGTACGTCATCTCGATCGTCGCTTGGGACCCGACGCCCGTCGTGGGCGTGCCGTGGAGTTCGATCCCCAAGTATCCGTACTTGGGAGCGGTGGACTCGACGGACTCGAGGTTGAACCAAGCATAACTCGGCTCAAGCCCGCCGTCCCAGACATAGTCCACGGGAACGGTATCATCCTGATACCCGTCCCCGTTCCAGTCAATCGACACATACAATTCGTCGAATGACTCGAGTTTCCCACTGATTTCGAAACCGCGGACGACGGCCTCGGCACGCCCCGCCCACACCTGCGTCGCGATCAACACGGAATCCTCGCCCTGCTGGGCAAAGACCTCGGCGGGGCTGGACTGCTGGAACGTGACGACGTTCGAGCAGCGGAGGACGTCCGCTACACGGTAAGGGCCGCGCTGGTTCACCCAGTTCACGACCATCAGTGCGTCCGACGGCGTCACCCAGCCGCTCCCGTCGACGTCGTACTGAAACGTCTGCATGTCAACGGGGCGGGCACCCGTCCCGCCACCGTCATTCCTCCCGTTGAGGAAATTGACGATGGCAAGCACGTCACCCGCCGAGACGACATTGTCTCCGGTGACGTCTCCCATCGCCTCAGGGACGACGCACAGGGCATCCGTGCCCCAGCCTCCACCGAACAAATCCCCCGCCAGCAGATTCCGCTGCTCCATCGCTTCGAAGTGAAGCGTGCGGCTGCGGCGGGCGGCGTTGCTGCGGCGGGCGTTGCGGAGGGAATACAAACTGGAAACCTTCATCGAAATACTCCTCAAACAAGAAAGAAAACAGAAAGCCGTTGGTTCCAATGAGCATGCCACAAGCAAACCCATTTCCACTTCCGAGTGGACCAACGGCTTGCTTAAGCCGAGTAACTTTACATAACTTTTGACATCTCGTCAATATGTTTCCTTATACCCTCCAACCCTTCGGATCTTTCGCAAATCGGCGAATCTCAGCAGAATCATCCTCCGTGATGCGGTCATGCTCCCGAGCGGTCTGCAGGAGGGCGGAGAGGCTGGAAAGCGGGTGGAATGTGATTTGCGCTGCCGATTCCTTCTCCGCTGCGGCACTCAGTTCATAGGTGAAGAGCGCGACAACGTCCGTGACGATCCCCTTCCCCTCCTCACGCAACGCCTCTACGGCATCGATGGAACTGCCACCGGTAGAAATCAAATCTTCAATGAGGACAATGTGCCGATCCGGCTTGAGATCACCTTCGATGCGCTTCTTCGCGCCGTGTTCTTTCGGCTTACTGCGCACGTACACAAACGGCAGTTGCATTCGATCTGCCACGAGCGCTCCCCAGCCGATCGCCGCCGTCGCAGTCCCTGCGATCACATCCGGTTTTTTCGACAGCGTGTTCACCGTTGCCACCAACGCATCCACGATCTCCGTGCGCGCTGCCGGGTGACTGTAGAGCATGCGATTGTCGCAGTAGATAGGTGACTTGATCCCTGATGTCCATGTGAAGGGTGGATCGACACTGAGGCGCACGGCGCCGATATCGAGGAGGAATGCTGCGATGCGGGAGGAGTGGAGCATACTCCAATAGTAGCAATCGAATGAAACAACGGCAAAGCGTGATGCCTCCTTCATTTCCTCCATCCCCCAGCCCCTTCCTCCACCGGAGGAAGGGGAGGTCTTGGCATACTGCAGAGCCCCCCCTCCTCCCTTGGAGGAGGGGAAGGGGGTGGAGGAAATGGAATGTGAAAGAAGCCGGGGGATGAAGGAAAAGGTGTATGCTACTCGCATGGATACAGATCGTCAGCGTCCATTATTGGTGCGTTTCTTAGAAGAAAATTCGAAGCTCAACCTCTCCGCGCTGCGCACGGAGGACGCATGCTGGCACGGGAACATACTCGATTCCCTGGCGCTCTTAGAACTAATTGAACCGAAGGGGCCGCTGCCCGTTCCCCAATCGCTCCTCGACGTCGGAACGGGGGGAGGGTTCCCCCTGCTGCCGCTTGCCGTGCACTTTCCGCACATGCGCTGCACGGGGCTGGATTCCACCAAGAAGAAGATCGATGCCGTCGGCCGGATCGCCAAAGATCTGCACCTCAAGAATGTCACGCTCATCGCCGAACGTGCAGAGACCGCTGCATGGAAACCCACGTATCGCGATTCCTTCGACATGGTCGTCTCGCGCGCCGTCGCGGCGCTTCCCGTGCTGCTGGAATACGCGGCGCCCTTCGCGAAGTGCGGCGGACACATCGTACTCTGGAAGAGTCTGCAGATTGATGACGAACTGACCGCGAGCGGTGCGGCGCAAGAAGCGCTCTGCTGCCCCCTGCTCTCCTCGCACATCTACGATTTGGGAGGAGAATGGGGCAAGAGACAATTACTGGTCTTTCGCAAGATCGCTCCGACGCCCAAGAAGTTTCCGCGAGCAGTGGGAGTACCGGGGAAAGAGCCGATCAGCGAGTATTGAGTATGGAGTATTGAGTATGGAGGAATGGAAATTGGTGCTTGGTGCATACGAATTCCCCACTACGCAATACACAATACTCAATACCCCTGCTACACTTCTCCTCATGCTCGCGCTCAAGAACGTATCCAAAACCTTCGGCGCGGTTACGATCCTGCAGGGAGCGACGCTGCAGATCAATCCCAAGGATACCGTGTGCATCGTCGGACCTTCCGGCAGCGGAAAGTCCACCATCCTGCGGTTGCTGCTGCGCCTCGATGTGCCGACCAAAGGAACGGTCCTCGTGGATGGCGTCGATCTCACGGTCGTCCCGCCTCCCGTCCTGCAACTCTTCCGTCGCCGCACAGGCATCATCTTCCAGGAACCCGTCCTCCTCGCGCACGCCACCGCATCGGAAAACATCGCACTTCCGTTGGAGCTCGCCGGCTTGGCCGAAGCCGCCATCCGCCGCGCCGTGGAAGATCTCCTCCAACGTCTGGGGCTGACCGCCGCAGCGAACCGTTTCCCGGATCAGCTCTCGCTCTCGGAGCGCTCTCTCGTCGCCATCGCGCGCGCCATCGTCACCGCACCCATGGTCCTCATCGCCGATGAACCGTTTGCCAACCTCGACGTCACGCAAGCCAAAACCGTCGCAGCGCTCATCGGGGCGCTCCGCAAGAACGGCACCACCGTCATCGCACTGAGCCGCTCCGATGCAACCGCAACCCTGCTGGATGCCCGCATCATCCGCCTGCAACGGGGCGCCATCGCCGAAGAATCCAAGCCGGCAGCCGCAAGCGACGCCGGCCGCCACCGCATCCTGGAACGTCCGACCGCCTCCCCTGCATCCAAGGAAGAGGAAACGGACGATGCCAGAGGGCGCAAAATCCGCGTCACCGCGATACGCTCGGAGAGTGTGAAAGACAGCGCTTGACTTGGCAAAAACTCCTACGTACTCTCTCACTCGTGCTGATGCAGCAGTTTGCCTACGGCGCCTATTGGTTCTCCTTTAGCCGGGAGAAGGCGTCAACGTATGTGAGCTAAGCACCCATCACACCTGCTCTCTACCCGCCTTCTCCCCGCTCCGAAGGCGTTTTTGTTTTTTCTTTTTCACCCTATGACTAATCGTGATGTACTCGAACACATCGATACGCTTGCAGCGCAGATGGTCGCAGACATTGCAGATGTTGATTTGGATCAATTAAATGATGCATTGGCAATCGCGCTCATTCATCCGCATCACATCAATCGCACCTCGTTCCGACCATCACCGGACGATTTGCGCAGGTTCATCACTATCGCCATACGCCATCTACTCCACATGGCGTACGATCAAACAAAGAACCTTGATTGGATCAGGGACATGGTCAATAGCCGCTTGCGCACCATGCTCTCTCAGCATAATCCAACCGTCCTTACTGAAAGAATGCGACGTATGAGCGAGACACATGACGAACCGGAGTGGAAAGAAATCGCGGCATAGCACCCGCTGCCATGTTCTTGACACACGCAGCGTCTCAACTAGAATCACCCCGTACTCATGCAGCAACGAGGACTCCTCCTCGGCCTTAGCCTTCTTCTCCTCCTTACGGCGGAAGGGCGGCTGGCTGCGTGAGTGAATAGGACACAGTGACTTCACCACCAGAGCCTCCCTTCCACGAAGCGGAGGTATTTTTATTTATGTTTCCATTTTCCCATGAATCACGAACCACCACACCCGACGATCACAGATGAATTCTGGCGCATGGATGCGCATGAGAGATTCATGATGCGATCTGCCGGAATCGCAGTGCCACATCCTGCGGATATCTCACATAGCATCTCTTTCATCCCGGAGGAACAACTGTATGAAATCAAAAAAATTTCCGGCAAAGCTGCAATGAGTGCGGCATGGGCTATTATCGATGAAATCAACATGAATCCTAAGAACCTATCGTGGCAGGAGATTACTGCTATCTATAAACAATATATGGGTTGTGAGCCACAAAAAGATGAAACAGCAAACCCTGTTGTGAAAGCATTGGCCAATTTTGCTGGATATTTGAACGGGACAAAGGCGTATGTGCGCAATGCATTCATGCAAATTTGCGAACATATATGATTTTCTCTTGCAAGGTTCATTTCCACTGATACCATCGCGCCGTTCATGCATCTCTCCATCATCAACCAGAGCATTATTATCATCCCGCGCACCGCGTGAGGAGGTAACTCTGGACTGGCACTTGGCTATCCACCTCCCCGCGCAGGGGAGGTTTTTATTTGTGTTTCCCTCCAATGCACATGTCAGAAACGGCAACGCGATGGACTGCGGAAGACATCCCTTCCGAGGAATACTGGGGGGCGATTCTGCGGGTGCACCTTTCGGAAGGTACGATCCGTCTGCGGTGCGCAACACGATCTTTGCGCGATCATGCGGAACACGCGGATGCAATCGTGGCACTGCTGCTTGCGAGCATACGTCCGGAATTACAAACGCTCATGGGAGTTCTCCCCACTCAATGCGCCATATCAATCGATGTGCATGACGCAAGCAGTCCCTATCTGCATCCACCCGAACGTGGTACTGCGTTTCAGTACTGGCTGCGCGTTTTTGATACACGAACGCATCTCTATTTCATTCTCATGACGCATGAGCACCAACACGATGATCGCGGTACCCTCCAATGCATTGTGGGATTGAGAAACGCCTGCGCGGAATGGGTACATACACTACAACCTCTCACGCCATCATCGACAGCACCAGCGCAATGAGCGAAGCGAGGGAAGCTCGAAAGAGCGGCCGGTGAGGAAGGGAGGTAATCATGCAATTTCGTCTGAAGGTCCACGGTTGAGGACGAACGTGGGGGGATTATCTGAACCAAAACCGTGAAAATGTCATAATTTCCCCGGATGCAACTTTGCCTCTGCACGACAGGCAAAAAGCCCACAGTGGCAATTTTTTGATATGCCATAGCACCATTTTTTGAGAGAAATCAAAAATCGACTTTACAGCAGACTCTCGCTGCATACACTGGCGGCTTATTCTCACTTCCATTTTCCAATGACTGACATTACCCGTGAGACCAGCGAGGAATTCGCCGCGGCAGATTTGGCTGCGAATGAGCGCGTTGCACAACTGTTTTTTCTCATGCGATTGAGCGGTAATCAAGCTGTGATAGATGTACAAGAATTTATGCAGTCACTATCACCACCGGAAAGAACGCATGTCATGCAAAAACTCAACACAATGCGCAATCCGACGGATATTGAGACACGGCGTACGCGCAGATCGCTCATTTTGATTTTGACTCCCCATGCAAATCCCTTTTTTGCACCCCGTGTTCAACCTAGTGCAACAAATAAACAAACTCGCTTTCCGGACGAGTTTGACACGCAAGCAGAGCAACCGGTATCTGCCTCCTTATGAATTGCTTCTTCACTCTTCCCGAAAATTCGTCGCATCGCAATTGTCATTCTCCGAAGAGCAGCCAAGCTGCAGCCAGTTGTAGAGCGGTTCCGGATCGCCGTCGATGGCGAGGATCACACGGTTCACATCGGGAAATTGCGTGAGCGTCTCTGTGATTTCCGCCAGAAAGGCGGCAGAGCCGCAGCTGGTACCCGCGTTGGGAATGACATCCCGAATATCCGTCAGATTCACGTAAGCTGTGTCATTGACCACACGCACGCTTCGCACCGCATTCGCCGTCTCCATGGAGAAGAACGACGTATATCCTGCAACCCGCTCCTCTTCCGTCGGTCCCGCAAACAGCGTCCGCACCAATTCCGCCGGCGTCACGTCGTCATCGATATTCGCACGAGTCACCCCGAAGACCGCATCGCAGATCTGCGCATTGGGATTGAAGGTCGTGCTGCCGAAATACAGCTTGGGCGCGAAGGAAACGGGGGACGATGAAAAGACGACGGAAGCCGACGAAGACGAAACACCGCCATTATCGACGATATCGGGAGGCGCGCAACCGGCGACGATGACACCCATGAGGATGATGAGCGGCAGCAGTGCGATGGGACGGATGGCCGCGGGACGATCGGGAGGACGGAGATACATGGGGAGAAAGGGGAACAGAAAGTTCTACGAACCCAAAGACGTTTGGTCACACCATCTCTGTCTGCACTACATGCTCGCAGACATGGTTACGGACACTTACACAAGCAAAATTTGGAAAATGAAAGAATATAGGGGTTGCAAAGACTACAAAGAAAACAAGGAACCAAAACTTCCTCGCAAGTCTTCGTTAGCATCTAAATTTTAGTCGTTGTAGTCGTTGTAGTCCTTGTAGTCTTCGTAGTCTTCGCAGTCGTTGTAATCCTAGTAATCCTTGTAATCCTTTTCTTCACTTCGCCACGAACGCCGTCGCTCCCAACCAGGCCAGATCGAAAACGGCACGCATCGTCCGCGCAAACGTCGCGCTCTCCACCAAGAGCCCGAGCAATTCCTCTTTGCGTAATGAAACGATGCCGACGGTGTTGCCGAACACGAGAATCTCATTCTCGAACGGAAACTGCTCTTTGTTCACGAGAAGAATCTCGATGAGATTGGGATTGAAGTCTGCGGGGAGGAACGGATCAATCACGTGCACGCTCTCCACGGTATTGGGCGAAAGGTAGCGGGTCTTGATACCCTGCTTGATGCGCTCGTGCGTGTAGGATCGAAAGAATTCGGGAAAGAATGCAGTGACGCTGCGCAGATCGGTATAGCCCAAAATTTCTTTCCGCGCCGTGAGAGATTCCGTAAATACGCGCTCCACCCCCTCTCTCCCGTCATAGAAACGGATCTTCGGCTTAAATCCCAGTGAGCTCTGCAACGTCTTCAGCTCCGGAATCAACCGCTTGGCCAATGCCATCTTCTCCTGTGCAATGCGCTCCAACTGCTCGGGCGGCTCCGGCGAAAAATGCTTCACACCGTTTTTCACATGGACGGACACCAATCGCTTCTCTCGCAGATTCTCCAAAGTGTGATAGCAACTGACGCGATGGACGCCGACTTTCTTGGCGATCACCGAAACCGGCCCGCCGTTCACTTCGAGAGCAGCCAGGTACACTTTTGCTTCTTCGTCGGTCAGGCCAAGATGCTGCAATTCCATCATCATCCATCTCAGTATACTCTTGTTGTAGATTACTTTCTACATAAAATTTGCGTCCATTTTGCATTTAGCATTTAGTATTTTGCATTTCCCAGATTTCCTGTTTTACAATATATTCATCAGTGAGACAATGCATGCATGCAAAACATCTGCCCCCAATGCTCTTCTAACTTCGATATCACCGATGACGATCTCGCGTTTTTGGAAAAAGTATCTCCGATATTCAATGGCAAGAAGGAATTGATTCCCCCGCCGACCTTGTGTCCGGAGTGCAGGATGCAGCGGAGGCTCGCGTTTCGAAACGAGCGCAAACTGTATCACCGCAAATGTGATCTCACGGGCAAACAGATCGTATCCGTATACGCAGCGGATAAACCGTTCAAAGCATACCAATCCGATGAATGGTACACGGACAAGTGGAACGCATTGGAGTACGGTCGCACTTTTGATTTCTCCAGGACTTTTTTTGAGCAATGGGCAGAATTGATGAGTGTAGTGCCTCGCATGTCCCTCGTGACTTCTCCCGAAGCGAATGCATTCAATTGTTCGTACATCAACTTTGCCGGCCACAGCGAAAATTGCTACATGACATTTGACTCCGATTACAACAGAGATTCCATGTACACAAATGTTCTGAAACACTCGCAGAATTGCGTGGATTGCTCGTTCGTCCACGAGTGCGAGCTATGTTATGAATGTGTCGATTGCTATGCATCCTACAATCTGCGCTTCAGTGAGAATTGTACAAATTGCAGCGACTGCGCATTTCTCAAAAATTGCTCTGGGTGCAGACAATGCTTCTTCTGCTCCAACCTCGCACAGAAAGAATACCACATTTTCAACAAACCGTATTCCAAATCAGAGTACGAGCAACTCTTGGAATCCATGCAACTGAACACGTCATCCGGCTTGCACAAACTAAAGAATGAATTTGCGGAATTCACGAAACAATATCCTCAGAAATTTCAGCACGCGCTGAAGGTGGAAAATGGTGTGGGGGATTATTTGGCAAATGTGCAAAATTGCCATCATTGCTTTGACATTGCCGATGCTCAGGATCTGCGATACTGCGACACACTGTACAAAGCAAAGGATTGCTGCGACGTCTCCTCCTTCGGAGAGAACATTGCATTGATTTATGATTCAGGAACAATTGGAGTAGAAGGTTACAATCTGCAATTTTGCTTCAATTGCGTAATCAATTGCTCGGATCTGCTGTATTGCAACGAATGTCATCGTGCATCACATTGCTTCGGATGCATCGGTGTGGGAGAAAAATACTGCATCCTCAACAAGCAGTACACACAGGAGGAGTATGACACGCTCGTTCCTCAGATCATTGCTCACATGCGGACCACAGGAGAATGGGGGCAGTTTTTCCCCGGTGCCCTTTCTCCTTTTGGATACAGCGAAACCATGGCACAAGAGCAATTTCCACTCACCAAAGAATCAGCGCTTACGAACGGATGGAATTGGTATGAAGAGCGCACAGAAGCATCAGACAACTACATGGGCCCAATGATAACTATCCCCGATTCCATCACCGATGTCCCGGACGACATCACCAAGCAGATTTTGAAGTGTGAAGCCACCGGCAAGCCCTACAAGATCATTCCGCAGGAACTGAAGTTCTATCGTGAAATGGGCATTCCGATCCCGCGGAAATGTCCCGACCAAAGGCATAAAGAACGCATGGCGCTGCGAAATCCACGCAAGCTCTGGAAGAGAAATTGCATGAAATGCAGTAAAGAAATCGAAACGACGTACAGTCCGGAGAGACCGGAGATCGTCTATTGTGAATCTTGCTACCTTTCTTCCGTGTACTAACCCTTCTTACCTTTCTGCCCTTTCTGCCTTTCCTCATCCCCCTCACTTTCCTCACCTCCCATGCCTTCCTGCGCAAACCAGTGGTGTCAGCAGAGCTTCGAAATCACCGACGCCGATCTCGCGTTTTTGGAAAAAGTATCTCCGATATTCAATGGCAAGAAGGAAATGATTCCTCCGCCGACCTTGTGTCCGGAGTGCAGGATGCAACGGAGGCTCCTCTTTCGGAACGATCTCTGTCTCTACCACCGAAAGTCTGATCTCACCGGTAGGGCTATGATTTCCATGTACGCACAGGACAAGCCTTACAAAGTCTACGATCAAGACGAGTGGTGGAGCGATCGGTGGAATGAATTGGATTACGGTCGTGACTTCGATTTCTCTCGAACGTTTACGGAGCAATTCCGAGAGCTCAATCTGGCAATACCGCATCAAGGGCTCTTCACGACGAACGCGGAAAACAGCTACTATACCAACCATTCACTCAACACGAAGAACTGCTACCTCATTGCGGGGGCGACCAATCTGGAAGACTGTCTCTTCGGCCGTTTCGTCATCAGCGGCAACGACGTGGTCGACGGCCTTTCGCTCTACGGCTGTGCGTGGTGCTACGAAGGCATCGCATCCCAAAACTGTTACCAGTGTCTGTTCTTCCGGCACTCGCGGGATTGCAGCAGCTGCCTCATGATCGACGATTGCCAGTCCTGCAAAAACTGCTGCATGTGCTTCGGACTGAAGAGCAAAGAATACTGTTATTTGAATGAACAATTGACCAAGGAGGAATACGAACAGCGGATTCAACATCATTTCCCGATGACGGTCGATGGCATTACAGCGATGCGCCGACAGCTTGCGGAATTATCAATACGATTCCCGCATCGTGCTCTCCAGGTTTTCAGCTGTGAAGACTGCACCGGAGACATGGTCTTCAGCAGTCAGCGTTGTGAGAGTTGCTTTGACTGCACCGATTCTCAGGATTGCAAATACATCAGCAATTCGCCGAACAGTAACAATAGTCAGGATGCTAATTACACGGCACCGCAGGGAATAGAGCAGTGTTACAACGTTAACTCAACGTGTGGTATGTGTAATAGTGGGACATTTTTAGCTTGGTACTGTTCGGATGTCTTGTACAGTCGCGAGTGCCATCGAGGCGCCAATCTCTTCGGCTGCGTCGGCATCCGGCACAAGGAGTACTGCATTCTGAATAAACAATACACAAAAGAGGCATATGAGAAATTGGTGCCAAAAATTATCGAGCATATGCGAAAGACCGGTGAGTGGGGTGAATACCTTCACCCGAGTCTTTCGACGATGGGCTACAACGAGACGCTGGCACAGGAGTACTTCCCAATCACGAAAGAAGAAGCACTCTCACGCGGGTGGCAATGGCATGACGAAGCCGAACCGCAGCAGCAGTACCTCGGCCCCGACTACGTTGTCCCCGATTCCATCACCGATGTCCCGGACGACATCACCAAGCAGATTTTGAAGTGCGAAGTCACCGGCAAGCCCTACAAGATCATCCCGCAGGAACTGAAGTTCTACCGCGAGATGGGCATTCCGATTCCACGGAAGTGTCCCGACCAAAGGCATAAAGAACGCATGGCGCTCAGAAATCCGCGCAAGCTCTGGAAGAGAAATTGCATGAAATGCAGAAAGGAAATCGAAACGACGTACAGTCCGGAGAGACCGGAGATCGTCTACTGCGAAGATTGCTACCTTTCTTCTGTGTACTAACCCTTCTTACCTTTCTGCCCTTTCAGCCTTCCCTCACCTTCCCCACTTCCCTCACCTTTCTGCCTTCCCACCGATGCCCACCGCTTTCTGCAACATCGGCACCTTCACGACTTCCAGATCGTCAAGGCGTTCATCCAGATTGCCGATCTGTACGGACAATAGCTCAACTTTTCGTTCAAGCTTGCTCAAACGCGCATCAATGGCATCAAATCGTTTATCCATGAGCGAAAATCTGGAATCGACCTGCGCAAAACGTGCATCCATATGTTGCATGATTCTGCGTTCCATCCCTTGCATATGCTGCAGGAGAATCGCCGGAGTGATGTCCTGGTTATCGGCCATGGATCCGCATGTTATGCCTCCCCGATATCCGCTGCAATCCAACCGCGGAGCTTTCTTTCCCACAATCCCGCTGATCTCTTCCCGAAGCCCTCTTTCCTGTTCTGTTCCCTCGTAGAACACCCCCGTCATTTCGCATTTTTCATTTTTCATTTCCCATTTTCCATTCATAAAATCTATGCAGCAGACTTGCGCAAACCAGTGGTGTCAGCAAAGCTTCGAGATCACCGATGACGATCTCGCGTTTTTGGAAAAAGTATCTCCGATATTCAATGGCAAGAAGGAATTGATTCCCCCGCCGACCTTGTGTCCGGAGTGCAGGTGGCAAACACGCATGGGATTTCGCAATGAATGGAATCTCTATCATCGAAAATGCAACATGTCGGGCAAGCAACTCATCTCAATGTTCGCGCCAGACAGTCCGTATCCCGTCTACGATCAGGATGTTTGGTGGAGCGACGCGTACGATCCGTTGATGTACGGGAGGGACTTTGATTTCAACACTCCGTTCTTTGAGCAGTTTGATACATTGCATCGTGTTGTTCCAAAGGTTTCCATCCAGAATGCAAAGAGCGAAAACAGCGTCTACACCAACTACTCGGCATCGAACAAGAACTGCTACATGGTCGTCGGCGGTTTGGGCGATGAAGATTGTCTCTTTGGGTACCGCGTGTTTTACTCCACTGATTGTACGGACTGCTACGACCTCTTCCAGTGTCAGCGCTGCTATGAGTGCGCGGAATCCAGCGGACTCTATGACTGCATCCACTGCCACAACTGCCAAAACTCCTCGAACCTCCTTCACTGCGTTGACTGCGTCGGTTGCCAAAATTGCTACGGTTGCGCGGGCCTGCGTAATAAGGAATTTCATCTCTATAATGAAGCGCTCAGCGAGGAGGACTACCGCACGCAAGTGGCGAAGCTCGGTCTTCTCCCATTCCCGGAGAATCAAGCACGTATTCGACAGGTGCACTTGCAGGCGCCTCGTCTCTTCACACGCCAAATCCAGTCGGAAAACGTCACGGGTGATCAACTGCTGGAATGTCAGAACTGCTTCGAGTGTTACACGATCAAACGCTCACAGGATTGTCGCTTCGTCATCAATGCCGATCACGACAAAGATTGCCACGACGCGAATTTCATAGATGACTGTGAACTTCAGTATTATTCCGCCAACCTGCAGGATAACTACCGCACTATTTTCTGTTCACTGCTCTGGTACACGAAGGAATGCTCCTACACGATGAACAGCTTCCACAGTCATCACCTCTTCGGATGCAGCGGTATGAAAAAGCATGCGTACTGCATCCTCAATAAACAGTACACACAGGAAGAGTATGACACTCTCGTCCCTCAGATCATTGCTCACATGCAGCATACCGGGGAATGGGGGCAACACTTTCCCATCCGCATCTCTCCCCTCGGGTACAACGAAACCGTCGCGTTTGAAACACTCCCTCTTGCTCAAGAGGAAACTCTCGCACGCGGCTGGAAATGGAGCAATCCCCAGGAAACACAATCACAATACCTCGGCCCCGACTACGTTATCCCCGACTCCATCACCGATGTCCCGGACGACATCATCAAGCAGATTCTGAAATGTGAAGTCACCGGCAAGCCCTACAAGATCATCCCGCAGGAATTGAAGTTCTATCGTGAAATGGGCATTCCGATCCCGCGGAAGTGTCCGGATCAACGACATAAGGAACGCATGGCGCTGCGAAATCCACGCAAGCTCTGGAAGAGAAATTGCATGAAATGCAGTAAAGAAATCGAAACGACGTACAGTCCGGAGAGACCGGAGATTGTGTATTGCGAAGAATGCTACCTCGCTTCCGTGTACTAACCCTTCTTACCTTTCTGCCCTTTCTGCCCTTCCTCCCCTTCCTGCCTTCCCACCGATGCCAACCGCTTTCTGCAACATCGGCACCTGCACGACTTCCAGGTCATCCAATCGCTCATCCACATTGCCGATCTGCACGGACAGTAATTCGACTTTACGCTCCAGTTTGCCTAAACGTGCATTAATTTCGTCAAATCGAAGGTCCATCTTGTCAAACTTCTTCATAATGCGCTGCTCCATTGTTTGCATTTGCATGGAAAAATCTCCACGCATGGCCTGCATGTGCTGCAGGAGAATCGCCGGTGTAACGTCTTGGTCATCCGCCATGGAACGTGAGAATACCAATGCCTCGGTCTCCCTTCAATCCGATCACGACCTTTCTTTGCGAGATTGTTTTTGTCATCATACCTTTTGCCTTTAAACAAGCCCTCTTTCCCCGTTCCGTCCGATAAAAGAACGACTCGCAATCTCGGACGTTCACGGTGCGTTATACTCCGTGCATGCAGCAGACCTGCCGCCAATGCTCGACCTCCTTCGAGATCACCTCCGACGATCTTGCGTTTCTGGAGAAAGTCTTGCCGGTGTTCAACGGAAAGCCAGCGTTGATTGCGCCGCCAAGTTCATGCCCATTGTGTCGCTGTCGTATGCGAATGGCATGGCGAAATGAAAGAACCCTCTATCGGAGAAATTGTGCTCTGTGCGAGAAGAGCATGATCACCATTTTTCATCCGGATGAACCCTACATCGTCATCTGCACCTCCTGCTTCTGGTCGGATCAATGGGATCCGCTCACGTACGGACAGACCTATGATTTTTCTCGACCATTCACCGATCAGTTTGTTGAACTCCTGCATCGTGTGCCACTCATCGGTCTCATCAATTTGAACACGGAAAAATCCGAATACTGTCATCGTATATTTAGCGGCCGTAACAACTATCTCTCCTTCATCGCAATCTTTGAGCCCGAAAACCTGTACTACACCTATTACACCATCTCCTGCAAAGATTGCGTCGATGTCACCAATTGTCAGTACTGCGAGCGATGCTATGAATTGACGGATTCCGAACGATGTTATCAATGTGCGTTTGGCAACCGCATCAAAAATTGTCGCGATTCTATGTTCTTGGAAGATTGTGTCGGCTGCTCCCATTGTTACCGTTGCAAGAATCTACATCAAAAATCCTACTGCATCGAAAACAAGCAATATTCCAAAGAAGCATACGAAGCGGAAATACACACGAAACATCTGGATTCGATTGCGGCACTCGCACAACAACAAAAAATGGCACAAAACTTTCATCTGACATTGCCTCATCGGGCAGCCGTACGCATCAACTGTGAGTATGCGACCGGAGCCAATATCTACAATTGTCGTGAGAGCACGAACATATTCGATTTTTATGAATCAGAGCGCATGGTCCACTGCGCTCAGGGAGAGGTAAGCCATGATTGCATGGATTGCTTCGGATTCGGAAAAGGTGAGTTTTGCTACGAATCGACCAGTTTCATGGGTGGACAGCTTCTACGTTTTTGCATCGATTGTACGACGGGATCGGACATGCTGTACTCATACAGTTGCTTTCAAAATTCTGAGCATTGCTTCGGTTGTGTTTCTCTTAAACGTGGATCTTATTGCATATTGAACACGCAGTACACGCAAGAAGAATATGAATCACTTGTCCCCAAGATTATCGCGCATATGCGATATATCGGAGAGTGGGGAAGTTTTTTCCCGCCGTCATTGTCTCCCTATGGTTACAATGAAACTGAAGGCGCAACGTTTTCGGCAGTATCGGAGGAACAAGCGGCGCGACTCGGGTTGCGTTGGCGCATACCGAATACACAGCACCGCATACAACAAATTGCTTCGATTCCTGATCGCATCACCGACGTGGTTGACACGATTGTGGATACCATTCTCCACTGTGCCGCATGTGGTAAACAATTCAAAATCATTCTGCAGGAACTGAATTTCCTGCGAGACTTGAAAGTTGCGCTCCCGACTTGTTGTCCCGACTGCCGCCATCGGACACGCATGGCTTCCCGTGCCCCTTTTCAACTCTGGAAGAGAAATTGTCAAAAATGCAGCAAAGAAATGGATGCATCCTACGCGCCCGAGCGGCCGGAAATTGTGTACTGTGAAAATTGCTACTTGGCTTCTGTCTATTGATGGTTTTGGGTAGGATTCAACCTGAGCAAGCGAAGCGCGTCGAAGGGTGAAGCATGCTATCTCTCTTCCGTGTACTTAAGATCAAAGGAAATATGGCTCAAGTATCCGCCGAATGCGCTTCGCCTCGTCCGTGCTACGACGGACGGCGATCTTGCAGCGCGTTTTCATGCGGAAAATGTCCGCGAAGAGTTCCGGATCGAAGTCCTCAATGCGTTGAATCGTCTGGAAGAAAAACGCAAAGTGTCGGCTGATGGCTTGCGGAAAAATGCATTCAATCACGTATTCACCGCAAGACCACAGAGCCACACCTTCTTTCGGAAAACCAGTGTCTCTTGCCACCGCCGTTTCATATCCCGAAACATGGATGGCCTTTTCGCCATAGCGATCGAGAAATGTATCATTTCCAAAAAGGAGATGACAATAAATGCCAGCGGCGACAATACTTTGATTGAGACGTGTTTCCGTATCGCGCATCCCGAGCGAATACCACGGATGGGAATTGTACACGAACCACTCACGTTCATCGGTCGTTCCAGAAAGTTCCAAAATCATGAAGTTCCAAACGGCATCAAGTTCAAAAAGTGAATTCGCGGTGAAAATGCATTTCTCTCCCTCATGCAACGTATCCAATCGCAATGCTTTGCTCTGCTCCGATGCGAAAGAAGCCTGTGCACGTTCCACGAAATCACCGATCCGCGACACCCAAACATGATGGAGCGCAACGGTACCGTGCGTTCGCACGATGATCTGCTTGTCACTCATCTGCGAAAGCAGTCGATACAGTGTCGGCAACGATACCTTCACCGATGCATCCGATTGCAGCAGCGCAAGAAGCGAGCGCGTCGAAATGGGACCATGCTCGGCAAGGAGCTGGAGAACCGCACTCTGGAGCGGATGGAGAGGATCGATCTGCGTCAGCATCTGACACCATGATAGTATCATTTTTTGAGAATTTCATATGATTTTTCTCACATTTCTTTACAATACGGTCTGAATGATGAAAATGCGACAATGTCATCCGATGAACAGCACTGCACATCCTGCGGCTCTGCGTACGCCATTCTCGAAGAAGACCGAGCATTTTATGCAACCGTCTCCCCCGTCCTCGCGGGCACCACCGCAATCATTCCTTCTCCCACCCTCTGCCCGGACTGCCGCCAGCAGCGACGCCTCGCTTGGCGCAACGAACGGACCATCTACCAACGAACGTGTGACTTGTGCAAAAAGAATATCGTCTCATCGCACCATCCCGACCACCCCTACCCCGTCCACTGTGTGCAATGCTGGTGGGGCGACGGGTGGGATCCGCATTCATACGGATTGCCGTTCGATTCGCAGCAACCCTTCTTCGAGCAATTCCTCGATCTGCAGCGCAGAGTCCCGCAGCTTTCCATGCAAAACGACGAGGGAATCACGAGTATGAACAGCGAGTACTGCTACGACATTTCCCGCTGCAAAAACTGCTACCGTATCATCGGGAGCTGGTTCTTGGAAGACTGCATGTATTCACTCTGCGTCAATCACTCAAAAGATTTAGTGGATTGCAATACGGTAAGTGAAAACTGCGAGATGGTTTATGAATCACTGGACTCGCAGCATCTCTATCATTGTCAGTATGTTCAAAACTGCGAGAATTGCAGTGATTGCTTCTTCGGCATAGATTTGAAAGGATGCAGCGACTGCATCGCGTGCGTCGGGTTGCGCCAGAAACGCTTCTGCCTGTGGAACGAACAGCTGACGGAGGAGGAATTCCGTACGCGGACCGCCGGCATCAATCCGGGATCGTGGGCACAGGTGCGGCAACTGCGGGAGAAGTTCGACGCGTGGTCTTTGCAGTTTCCACGACTCTACGCCAACCTGCAAAACTGCGAAGGCTGCAGCGGAAACAATCTCTTCAACTGCAAGGACGTGCGCGGATGGAGCATTTTCAATGCCGAGGCATGCAAGTACGTCGACCGCAGCGATGGGCCGGTGCACAGCTATGACATCATCAATACCGGCGGTCCCCAATGGTGCTACGACTGCGTCACGCCCGATGAATCCTACAGGACGCATTTCTCGACGTGGTGCTGGAAATGCAAAAATGTCATGCTAAGCGACAACTGCCACAGTTGCGAATCGTGCTTGGGATGCATCGGACTGAAGCGAGCGAAATACTGCATCCTCAATAAGCAATACACGAAGGAAGAGTACGAACGTCTCGCGCTGCAGATCATCCGGTCGCTGGAAGCGGAAGGAGCATGGGGCGGACATCTCCCTATCACCCACTCGCCATACGCGTACAACGAATCGGCGGCGATGGACTACTATCCGCTGACCGAGAAAGAAGTGACGCGACGCGGGTGGAACTGGCGACAGAATTTGCCGTACACGACCGGCAAGCAGACTGTGGAATGGGACCAAGTCCCTGACGCCATTCGAGACGTACCGGACACCTTCACGCAAGAAATTCTCTCCTGCACGACATGCGGCAAGAACTTCAAAGTCGTCGAAAAAGAACTCGCATTCCTCCGCTCCATGCCGGCGCCCATCCCACGGCAATGCTTCGACTGCCGGCATTTGGCGCGTTTCCGACGCAAGACGCCGACGCACATCTGGACGCGCCCGTGCGATTCTTGCGGGAAGCAGCTGGAATCGACATATGCGCCAGGCCGACCGGAAAAGGTGTATTGTGAAGAGTGCATCTTGCGCGAAGTGTATTAAGATTGCATGCATACTGTTGCATTTTGCATACGATTTGACTATACTCTGCATGTACATTCCCTTTTTCCTATGGCCCAGAAAAGCATCCAGGTCCGCATCGATGAAGATCTCAAAATGCGGGCAGAAGCGGTATTTCGGTCCATTGGTATCGATGGACCCACTGCAGTGCGCGTATTCTATTCGAAGGTTGCCGCGACCGGAGGTATTCCGTTCTCTCTCGGCAAAGAGGCAGAGCCGGAGTACACACCGGAACAGATTGCGAAGCTGGATCAAATGGTGGATGAAGCCATGCAGCCGGGCAATAGCTTTGGCCCCTTCAATACTGTTGAGGAGATGTTCGACCACATGCAGCAACAGAAGATATGAAGCTGCACTACACCGCACATTTCCTGCGCAAGCTACGCAAACTTTCACCTGTTGATCAGGCGTGCGTGCGTGCGACCCTGGAAATACTGGAACAGCATCCCGATCACCCCGCTCTCCATACGCATCCATTGCACGGATCAAAGCGGGGAATGTATGCGATCACGGTGCAGTACGATCTGCGCATCCTGTACGCCAAACACGAACAAAATATCTTGCTCATGCTAACCGTCGGCACGCACGATGAGGTGTATTGAGGAGTAACGAAATAAACGAATAACAGGACATCCTGTCCGTTTCGCTTGCGTCTGTTATTCTCTGATATTCTCTGTATTCTTCGTTTATGCAGAAAGCTTGCCGCCAATGTCAGGCAACCTTCGAGATCACCGATGATGATCTGGCATTCCTCGAGAAAGTGAGTCCGGTATTTGCAGGAAAGAAAGAGCTGATCCCTCCGCCGACCATGTGTCCGGAGTGCAGGATGCAGCAGCGGATGTCATGGAGGAATCATCATCACGTCTATCGTCATGCATCGCGTTCGAAGGAACATGCCGGATTTGGTATGTGGACACCGGACAGTCCGTTTCCTTCCTACGAAAACACTTACTGGTTTTCTGATGCATGGGATCCTTATGCATCGCAGCAGGATGTCGATCTCTCTGTGCCGTTCTTCCCGCAGTTTCTCTCCGTGCACAATCGTGCTCCTCACTTCGCGCTGGACAACGTGCAGATGGAGAACAGTGCATTCTGCAATAACGCGGACAACGTAAAGAATTGTTACCTCTGCTTCAATGCCTCTCAATCCGAAGATTGCATCACGTGCGACAATGTGTACGACTGCAATGATTGTCTCGACTGCACGCGGGTATTTGCTTGCGAACGATGTCTCGATTGCATTGATTGTGAACGATGTTATGAACTGCAAAACGCTCAGCACTGTGAGAACTGCAGCAATAGCGCATTCCTTTTACACTGCCGATCCTGTTCCAATTGCCTTGGATGTGTGAATATGCGACATCGTGAATACTGTGTGTTCAATGAGCAGAAAACTCCGCAAGAATATGCGGAATTTGTCCGTACAATGGCATTGGATACCAAAAGTGGTAGACAGGCGTTTTCCAAGAAATTTCAAGCTTTCTCCCTTCAATACCCAACCCCTCATACCGTCATGCGCATGGCGGACGGATGTACGGGCAACTACCTTACTCACTGCAATGATGTTCATAATTCCACATTCGTACATTCCGCGGAGCACTTGCACAATTGTCAGTTTCTTTCTGATGGAGCGGATAATTGTAGAGATGTCACTCTCTTTGGGGTGCGCGTGTCCCACTGTTATGAAGGATGCATCATGGGATTAGACGCATACCAATCACACTTCTGCGTAAGTGTATGGGAAGGCACATCCAACATGCTGTACTGCTCTTTCTGCGTCGCCTGTTCCGACTGTTTCGGCTGTACCGGATTACATCGTAAGCATTACTGCATCCTCAACAAGCAATACACAAAAGAAGAGTACGAAGATTTGGTGCCACGCATCATCATTCATATGCGATCAACCGGCGAATGGGGTGAATTTTTCCCTATCACCGGTTCACCCGTGCCCTACAATCATACCTTGGCACAGCAGTATTTTCCGCTCTCGAAGCAACAGGTGGAAGCGCTGGGCGGACGGTGGTTGGAGAAGACGATCCCGGAGGCGGCGCAGGCCATCGAAGCGAATGATTTGCCGGATGGATTGCCGCAAACGGATGAGGCAATCATCGTGAAGAGTGAGCGATCGGGACGGCCATTCAAGATCACCTCGCAGGAAATCAAGCGCTACCGGCAATTCCGGGTTCCGCTTCCGCGACTGACCTACGACGAACGCATGGAAGACCGGGCAAGGATCCTCGGCGGGATCCACCTGTACGACCGCACCTGCGCGAAAACCGGAAAACCGATCAAAACGACGATTCCTCCTGAAAGTCCATGGATTGTGTGGGATCGGGATGCATGGGAGAAGGAGTGTGGGTCGTAAGCAATCTCACCATGACGCCATCACACCCATCTGCTATAATTGCAGAATCCACTGCATTATCTGTGGACATTAAAGGTATTATGCAATAAAATTAGATTACTGTCCAATATGCCCTCTCCCTCGCTCCGCTATCTCCACGTCATCGTTCCGCAGGGAACTGAGGGAACGCACAAACTGGAATCCAAATTCCAGGAATTTCTGGTGAACATGCGTAACACCTTCACGGGGGAACGCGTTTCCCTTGAATACTTCGGTTTCGCGCAATACACCTACTTCTTCGTCGTCATTCCCGAAACGCTCTTCGAAACGGTGGAAGGTTTGATCTACGCGACGTTCCCGGACGCGGAAATTCGCAAAACCGAGGATTATGCCAAGCAGTTCCAACTCGGGAAAAACGGTATGATCGCAGGAACGGAATTGCACATGAAACGGAGCGACGCATATCCCATCAAAACGTACGACGTCTTCGATGAAGACAGCGCCTCCAGACTCTTCTCCATCATCTCGAAGATCGGCACCGACGAACAAGCATGGGTGCAAATCATCGCCGAACCGCACGATGACACGGCTTTCTTCCACTTCACGCGTTCACTACGTCTGAAACTTGCCAATGTACGCCTGATCTTCCGCATTCGCGACTGGTTCCGCAAAGGCGGACGTCGCGGCGTCTCCTCCACCCGCGTGCAGAAAGCGACGGAGAAACTCGCACTGGACCCGTACCGCGTCAGCATTCGCATCGCCTACATCGCAAAAACCGAGATGATCGCCAGGCAAAAACTGAAGGCGCTGGCATCCAGTTTCTCTCAGTACAATGAGAGCGACATCAATGAATTCCACAGCGGCTCGATTCGCACGGGATCCGTATTTTTGGATCGTTACCGCAACCGCACCCCCGGTCATCATCTCATCCTCAGCGTGAAGGAAGTCGCGACGCTCTACCACATTCCGAACGCCGACTACGTCCCGCACATCGTGCACGTTCTGTCCCGCAAATCGGAACCGCCGCAAGACCTGCCAAAAATTCATGAGAAGGATGTGAGCGGCTTCGGCATGACGAACTACCACAACAACTACATCCCCTTCGGCATTCAACGCTCCGATCGTCGCCGTCACCTCTATACCGTCGGAAAATCCGGATCCGGCAAAAGCAAACTGCTTGAATTGCTCATCTATGATGATCTCATCAACGACAAAGGGATTGCCGTTCTGGATCCGCACGGCGATCTGGTCGACGCCATCCTGCGTTTCGTGCCCAAACACCGCATCGAGGACGTCGTCATTCTGGACCCGGCGGACATCGACTTCCCCATCGCGTTCAATCCGCTGGAGCACGTGGATGAGACGTACAAGATGCAGGTGACGATCGGATTTCTTCAAATTTTCAAAAAACTGTTCGGCAGCAACTGGTCCGACCGTCTGGAACACGTGCTGCGCTACACCACGCTCGCGCTCCTCGACAGCCCGAACACCACGGTGCTCTCGATCCTCAAAATGCTGACGGACAAGAACTACCGTCAGAAAATCGTGGCGCGCATCCAAGACTCCGTGGTGAAGAGCTTCTGGGTATCGGAATTCGCCGCATGGTCGGAGAAGTTCGACGCCGACGCCATCACGCCGTTGCTCAACAAAGTGGGACAGTTTGTCGCCACCAACATGATTCGCAACATGGTGGGACAACCGAAAACAAAATTTGAAATTCGTGAGATCATGGATCAGAAGAAGATTCTGCTGGTGAAAGTCAGCAAAGGTCTGTTGGGCGAAGAAAACTCATCACTCATCGGATCGATGTTCATCACCAAACTGTACCAAGCGGCCATGAGTCGCGCGAATATACCGGAGGAAGAGCGCGAGGACTTCTACCTGTACGTCGACGAATTCCAGAACTTCGCGACCGAAACCTTCGCGGAAATTCTCTCCGAAGCGCGCAAGTACCGCCTCAACCTCACGCTCGCCCATCAGTACATGGGGCAGCTCTCTCCGACCGTCCGCCAAACGGTCTTCGGCAACGTGGGTTCGATGATCAGCTTCCGCGTCGGCGCGGAAGACGCCGTCATTCTGGCCGAGGAATACAATCCGATCTTCAAAGAACGTGACATCATCAACTTGGGAGTTCGGGAGTTCTACATCAAGATGTCCGTGGGAGGGGAACTGCGCGAAGCGTTCTCCGGCCGCACGCTGGATGCTCCGCATCTGACGGAAGACCATACGAAGGAAATCATCGCCGCCTCCCGACGCAAGTATTGCCAAGCGCGCAAAGATGTGGAAACGATGCTCGAACAATGGGATGAAGCGGCCTCCGCGCCACCCACCAAGGAGGAAGCCGTGGCCGCCGGAGCGGAATCCTTCGAAGAGCCGCTGATTTAGGGGGTAAAGGGTAGGGGGTAGGGAGAAGGAAGAAGAAATTGTTTCTCGAAGTTCGTTCTTCGTTTTTCGTTGTGTCAGGCACAGCTTCTCTGATGCAAAATCCGTTGCTTATTCTCTAGAAGAGGAATAGTATGGTACTAAATTCAGTACTTTATTTACCTCTATCAATATGACTACCATCACCCTCCAAGACATCAAAAAGCACGGCGCGAAGGCACTGCCCGATGACCGCGTCTGCACCCTCATCGTCAACTCGAAACCCAAGGGTGTCTTCGTCCCTCCGCACCTGTACGAACCGCTCATCGAAGCGTTGGAAGATTTGGAGGATTTGGAGCTGTTGCGAGAGTATGAAAAGAATAAGGACAAGGAGGAATTGATTCCTTTCGAGGAAGCATTCCCGGAATTTCAGAAGTGACCTACAGCATTCTCTTTACGTCACAGGCACAAAAAGAGCTGGATCGACTGCCGGAGAATATCCGCAGGCGGATGATCGATGCCATCACGGGTTTGCAAGATGATCCGCTCCCTCCCGGCCACCGCAAACTGCACACCCCTCGCAACACCTATCAACGCATCCGCGTCGGTGCCTACCGCATCATCTACCACATCGAGCACGACCGATTGATTGTCATCATCGTGCGCTCGGGACACCGGAAAAAAGTGTATCGGGGATTACATTGAGTGAGTGCAACCGGGGTGCATGAGGCACATTTCCCATTTCGCATTTTGCATTTAGCATTTCTCATTATACTCATCGTATGCAACGGACCTGCCGCAATCCCTGGTGCGCTCAACCCTTTACCGTCACGGATGATAATCTGGCGTTTTACGACAAAGTATCTCCCATATTTAACGGAAAGAAGGAGCTGATCCCGCCGCCAACGTTTTGTCCGGAGTGCCGCATGCGCCGGAGACTTGCATGGCGCAATGAACGAACTCTGCACCGCCGCACCGAATCTCGAACGGGAAAACCGATCCTCTCCATTCACCATCCGGACAATCCGTATCCTGTCTACGAAAATACCTACTGGTGGAGCGATGCATTTGATGCAAAAAAGTACGGACGCGATTTCGATTTCACCCGGCCCTTTCTTGATCAATTCCTGAAACTCAAAGCCATTGTCCCCATGCCGGCGCGTACCATCGATGAACCGACGACGGAAAATAGCGAATACTGCAACGAAGCGGGATCCATCAAAAACTGCTATCTCTGTTTCGAGATCATACAGCTTGAGGATTGCATGTACTGCCGTGGTGTGGGCTGCAGTAATACCTGCGTCGATTGTCTGAATTGCGCCTACTGCACTTTCTGTTACCAGTCTATAGAATCCTTGAATTGTTACGGATCTACCTTCCTCAATGACTGCCGCGAATGCAACGAATGCCACTTCTTGGCAGATTGCTATGGATGTAATAACTGTTACGGCTGCGTGAACCTGCGCAACAAGCAGTTCTGCTTCTTCAATGAACAAATGCCCGAAATGGCATACCGGCAACGTGTTCAAGAGAAGTTCGCATCCCTGCCACAGGAAGCGCTGCTTCGGGAATTTCTTACATTCAAGGAAAAACAGATCGCACGCGCGACTCATATTCGACAATCGGAACAGTGCTCTGGAGACTATCTCATAAACTGCAAGAATTGCCTGCAATGCTTCTCCTGCGGCGATTGTGAAGATTGCCAATACTGTGATGGCGTAGCGGGAAGCGAGCGAAATTGCGACTGTATGGACGTGACCCACTTCGGCGTCGGCGCGCTTATGAGCTATGAGTGTCAATGCATCGGAGGAAACCCAGGCTCCACATACCATGCGCTCTTCTCCGATTCGTGCTGGCCAGGATCGGAGCTCATCTGCTGCCACTACTGCGTCGCCACCACGGAACACTGTTTCGGCTGCATCGGGCTCAAAAAGGGAAAATACTGTGTGTTTAATAAGCAGTACACCAAAGAAGAGTACGATCAGCTCGTTCCGAAGATCATCGCACACATACGTGAAACCAACGAATGGGGCGAGTTCTTTCCGGCGGGAAATAGCCCGTTTTGCTACAACGAATCTTCTGCACACGAGCACTTACCACTCACAAAGGAAGAGGTACTGGCGCGCGGTTGGAAGTGGCGCGATCAGACCGATGAGATGCCGAAAGTCGATAAAATCATCCCCGCTTCCCAACTCCCCGATTCCATCGACGATATTCCCGATGACATTCTCAACTGGGCCATCGAATGTGAAGCGACGAAGAGACCGTTCAAGATCATCAAACAGGAACTGGAGTTTTACAGACAGATGCGCCTCCCCGTTCCGCACTTCCACCCCGACGAGCGGCACAGAAGGAGAATGGCGCTCCGGAATCCGAGAAAATTGTGGAACCGTCAATGTGCCAAATGCCAACAGCCAATAGCCACAAGCTATTCGCCCGAGCGGCCGGAAATAGTCTATTGTGAATCCTGCTATTTGGCC
>Ga0116143_10000821_pt1 | contig 40558 bp, 35 predicted proteins | sample AD_UKC034_MetaG_FD_89745 | JGI IMG/M metagenome (GOLD analysis project Ga0116143, IMG submission 89745) | Active sludge microbial communities of municipal wastewater-treating anaerobic digesters from USA - AD_UKC034_MetaG | ecosystem: Engineered > Bioreactor > Anaerobic > Digestate | place: USA... | reverse complement strand
TGCGGGCATTCTTATTGAAAATGAATTCAGAGGTAATTTGCTCAATCATACCATTATTGGAATTGGTATCAATATCAATCAGAAGATGTTCGGAGGAATTGAAAATGATGCAATCTCTCTCAGTCAGATCACGGGTCGTGAAATGGATATAAATGTATGTATAGATGAGTTTTTAAATGAGTTTGATCATTGGTACAAATTGCTTTTATCCGGAGAGTTAGAATTGATACAACAAACCTATACCAAGAAATTGTATTTATTAAATAACAAACGACCTTATATATACCAAGGTAGAACTATTGAGGCCGCAATTACCGGAGTTAGCGATACAGGTTCATTAGTGTTGGAACATCAAGGGTTACCATTGCTAATCAATCAACCCAAAGAATTATCCTATAAGACTATGAACTAGTCCTATCTTTGTATCTCGACAAAAGGAGGTTCAAAAAGTTTTTCAAAGGTTTTTCGGCCATCATCTTCATAAATGGGTTTAGTTGCGCATCTATAGCTAGTTGAACATCACTTTTATTCGAATCATTTTCTTTGATTGAACAACTCAATTCAAATGGAAAAGGGGTAACATCTGTACTATTGATGCGGATAAATTCATTTTCTTTTCGTTCAATGATTTTCATTCCAAGCGTGGCCATTCCTTTTATGGTAAACTTACATTGATCTTTATCCGATGAAAAATCAACGACTTGTTCAGGCATTATATCTTTAAAATTATTAAAATCACTCAAAAATGAATAGATGCTTTCAGCCGATTGCTGAATGCTATGAGTATCGGATTCAATTCTAGTCATGCTCTTGATTCAATTTATTTTTTGATAGTAATATCCCATTGTGAGGGGTTGTCTTTCCACTTCTTCAGATCTTTAGCACTTTTCTCATTAACAATGCCTGATTTAACAGCTATGTTCAAGAGTGTTTCGTAGTTACTAAGAGAATAAACAGGTACACCGGCCGATTTAAAACTATCCTCAGCCTCTGGAAAACCATATGTAAATATTGATACCATTCCTTTTACAATTGCATTATGATCTTTTAAAGCTTGTATTGCATTTAAGCTACTCTTTCCTGTCGAAATAAGATCTTCAATAACGACTACAGAAGCATTTGGAGATAAATCTCCTTCGATCAGATTTTGCATGCCGTGGTCTTTGGCTTTAGGACGAACATAAACAAATGGAAGACCTAAGGCTTCAGCCACTAATACGCCCTGTGCAATGGCTCCGGTGGCAACACCTGCAATCACATCGGGCTTGCCAAAATACTCATCAATACATTTTACTAATTCCTGTCGAATAAAGGTTCTGATACGAGGATGTGATAATGCAATTCGATTGTCGCAATAAATTGGAGATTTCCACCCAGAGGACCAAGTGAATGGTTTTGTGGGTGAAAGTTTGATCGCTTTGATCTGCAAAAGAAATTCGGCTACTTTTGAGGCGGTATCGTAATACATATATCACGAATGTACAAAGTTTTCATAAATAACAAGTGTTTAATAATTCGAAGTCCTGAGCAGATTGATAATCAAAATTCACAGAACGATGTTACTTCAGAAATAATAGAAGATTATAATGGAAATGCACTAGAATTGTACCAATACATTAAAGCAAGCGATGCGGAATTATTTATTATTGAAAGTGATCAAGCTACTTTCTTGTTTGGACAATTTGTTTCATCCTTTGCTCAAATAAATGCTGCAGGTGCATTGGTGAAAGATCAAACTAAGTTTTTATTAATCTTCAGAAATAACAATTGGGACCTACCCAAAGGAAAAAAAGAAGATGGTGAAAGTTTTGAGTTGACAGCTATACGGGAAGTGGAAGAAGAAACCAATATTAAAGTCGAATTAATAAAACCATTATGCTACACATATCATATGTATGAACAAGAGAATAAGATTATATTAAAATCGACTTGTTGGTATCAGGCAGCAGCGTTGAATATCAATAAGCAAGAACCTCAAATCGAAGAAGGAATAACCGAGTTGGCTTGGTGTAATTTAACAGAGTTGATTGTAAGAATCACTAATTCGTATCGATCATTGATGGAAGTCGTTGAATGCTATCAGCGATTATCCAATGCTCGTTTGTGAAACGGTTTTGCTTGATTGAATGGTCTTTCCAGGATATTGCTCTAGAGCTATTTTTAAACACTCCAGGGCTTTAGTCAATTCTGTTTCATTCAAAACATAGGCCAATCGAACTTGCTTGATACCAAATTCTTTCTTCGAATAAAAGCCTGTGGCAGGTGCAAGCATCACCGTTTGATTTTCATAACTAAAATCTTCCAGCAACCACTGGCAAAACTTATCACTATCATCAATGGGTAGTTCGGCAACACAATAGAACGCCCCAGAAGGTTTTGGGCAACTAACACCTTCAATAGTATTCAACTCTTTTATAACCAAGTCTCTTCTTTTAATGTACTCATTTTTTACACCATCGAAATATGAATCTGGAGTATCTATGGCTGCTTCAGCTGCATGTTGCCCCAAAGATGGAGGGCTTAATCGCGCCTGGCCAAACTTTAATGAAGCATTCATTAAATCCATATTTCTACTCACAATACAACCAACCCGGGCTCCACAAACGTTGTATCTTTTCGATACGGAATCAAGCATAATGGCATGTTGCTCCAAGCCATCTAACTGAAGTACAGAAAAATATTCCTTGCCATCATAACAGAATTCTCTGTAAACTTCGTCTGAAAACAAAAACAGATCATGTTTTAACACAAGGTCTCTTAAGCTTTTTAATTCATCTTTAGAATATAAATAGCCAGTTGGATTGTTTGGATTGCAAATTAATATTGCCTTGGTTTTAGGGGTTATTAATTTTTCAAATTCTGAAATGGGGGGCAGAGCAAAACCATCCTTAATGGAAGATAAAACCGGTACAACATTCACATGAGCCTGAATAGAGAATCCATTATAGTTTGCATAATAGGGTTCAGGAATAATTATTTCTTCACCAGGATTTAGACAAGCCTGCATACAGATTTCAATCGCTTCAGAACCTCCTGTAGTGATCATAATATTTGAATAATCAACAGCTATATCGTACTTACTGTAATACGCAGTTAATTTCTTACGGTAGCTTTCATTTCCTGCCGAATGACTGTATTCTATATGTTTTTTATCGTATTGCTTTATAGCGTTTAATAGAATTTCTGGACTATCAATATCAGGCTGACCAATATTTAAGTGATAGACTTTTACACCTTTTTTCTTTGCGTTCTCAGCAAAAGGTACAAGCTTCCGAATAGGAGAAGGCGGCATTAATTCCGCTTGTGATGATAATTTTGGCATGAAGGATAAATAATAAAGCCCCGCAAATTGCGAGGCTCAAATTTATAAAATAAAGATCAGTTAATCCTTACTTAGTCTCTTCAGCTTTAACAATATTACCTTTTACGTGTAAGATAACAGGATTGTTGGTGGCATTTGAAGAAATGGTAACCGTTTTGTCTTGCATTCCTAATTTGCCGGCTGAGTTGAAAGAAATCTTAATGGTTCCACTTTCTCCAGACTTAATTGGCTCTTTCGGCCAAACAGGTACAGTACATCCACATGATCCGCGTGCATCGGTAATAATGATTGGCTCTTTGCCCACATTGGTAAATGAATATTCATGTGTTACTACATCACCTTGCTTAATCGTTCCAAAATTATATTCTTCAGAAACGAATTTAAATTCTGGTGCAGTTGAACTTGCTTTAACTGCATTTGGAGTGGTTCTTTGATCTTGCGCTTGTAACGAATTTATTCCGAATCCGACAATTAAAAAACTTACTAGTATTAACCTTTTCATATTGATATTTTTAAATGAATGTTTGTTATAATGAATTTATTTTTTTTCAATTGGTGATAAATCACTTTCCTTTTTAAGAGGCATTTGATTTTCATATTCTTCTTTTGTAACAATGTTACCTTTAACATGTAATACTAAAGGGTCGTTACTTGCATTGCTACGTAACGTTATTGTTTTGTCTTGCATTCCCATTTTACCCGCTGTATTAAAAGTAAATTTTATAGAGGCTGATTTTCCTCCCATAATTGGTTCTTTGGGCCAGTCAGGAACTGTACATCCACATGAACCTGCTGCGCTAGAAATTACTAAAGGTTCTTTACCGGAATTGGTAAAAGTAAATTCACCATGTACCAAGTCGCCTTGTTTTACTTTACCGAACAAGTAGTCCGTTGAAGTAAAGCTGAATTCGGCACTGCCACTTTTTGTACTTTTAGGAGCCTGCTCAACCTGTCCAAAACTGATGCTCGAAAAAGCAATCAAACAAATAGAAAGAAATATATTTTTCATATTCAATGTTCTTTAACGCAAATTAATAATATAGAGTTCTGTAAAGCAACTTCATGTGCAACATACTCATATTAAATTCATATTTGAATAAAGCACTTTAGTTTTCGATTAATATTCCTATCAAATTGAATGCCTATTTTCTCAGTTCAAACTCGTATTTTGCAGCCTTCATTTTTATATCATGAATAGGAAACTAGCTCTACATACCAAGATCTTTATAGGAATGCTCGTAGGGATTGGCGGTGGTCTTCTGGTGCAAAATACAGTACATGATATTGAGTTAATAGAATCAATTGTTTCGTATGTAAAACCTGTTGGGGACATATTCCTTCGAATGATTTTCATGATGGTGATCCCCCTCATTTTCTCAGGTTTGGCTTTAGGGATTTCCGAACTGGGTGATTTACGAAAAATCGGTAGGATAGGACTAATTACACTGGGTTTTACTTTAGTTCTAACGTCTATTTCTGTTTTAATCGGAATTGGAATGGCAGAACTTTTTCGCCCTGGCGATTCGCTCTCCGAATCCGATAGACAAGTGTTGATTGAGCGTTTTGATACCGATAAAAACACCATCGATTCTAATGCCCGAGCGTTGGGATCAAAAAACTTTCTCGAGATTTTAGTACTTCTTGTTCCCAAAAATCCTTTTGAGGATATGGTTCGAGCATTCGATCCATCCTATTCCGGTGGTGGGCTATTGGCTGTTATGTTCTTTACCGTAATTTTTGGAATATCGCTGAGTTTGGCAGACGATAAAAAGACTCAAACCTTTAAAGGCTTTCTGGAGGGCTTGTTTGAAATCACTATGAAGGCTATTCATCTGGCGATGAAATTAGCACCCTATGGTGTGGCCGCACTTTTGTTTGCCGTTACTGCTCGTACGGGTTGGTCAGTTTTTGCAGTCTTATTAAAGTATGTATTAGTGGTCATCGGAGCACTTGCAATACATCAGTTTGTTACCTATAGCATAGTTCTTAAGTATTTTGTAAAAATGAGCCCTATTTATTTCTTTAGTAAGATAAAAGAAGTATTGATTACTGCCTTTAGCACCAGTTCTAGTAATGCAACTTTGCCGACTGCAATTCGTGTTGCTCAAGAGGATTTAAAGCTACCTCGCAGAATTTCAAATTTTGTTCTCACTGTCGGAAGTACCGCTAATCAAAATGGAACCGCATTGTACGAAGGAATCACTGTTCTCTTTCTTGCGCAATGTTTCGGAATAGATCTATCATTAAGCGAACAGTTTTTTGTAGTCCTTATTTCTATCATATCAGGTATAGGTACTGCTGGCGTTCCTGGCGGATCATTGCCGGTGATCATGCTTATTTTAATAGCCGTTGGTATACCGGGTGAAAGTATAGCAATAATTTATGGTGTAGATCGCCTTTTGGATATGTGTAGAACAACTTTGAATGTAACCGGTGACATTATTGCCACTGCATATGTAAGCAGATTTGATAAAACTGAAACTGAATAGCTGAGCGTTTATGGAAATTTCAAAAATATATGACCCTTCAAGTGTAGAGCATAAGTGGTATCAATATTGGATCGATAAGGAGTTTTTTAAATCTGTTCCGGATGAAAGAGAGCCTTATACAATAGTAATTCCTCCTCCTAATGTAACAGGTGTACTGCACATGGGACATATGTTGAACAATACCATACAAGATGTCTTAATTAGACGCGAGCGAATGAAAGGTAAGAACGCTTGCTGGGTGCCCGGTACTGATCATGCAAGTATTGCTACCGAGGCTAAGGTAGTTGCTATGTTAAAAGAACAAGGCATAAATAAAAGCGACTTAAGTAGGGAAGAGTTTTTAAAATATGCCTGGGATTGGAAAGAGAAGTATGGCGGAATCATTTTGGAACAACTTAAAAAATTGGGGGCAAGTTGTGATTGGAATCGAACTCGATTTACCATGGAGCCCGATCTATATGATGCAGTAATCGATGTTTTTATCGATTTGTTCAATAAGGGTTATATCTATCGAGGCACGAGAATGGTAAATTGGGATCCGGTTGGATTGACCGCTATCTCTGATGAAGAAGTGTATTATAAAGAGCTTCAATCAAAATTGTATCATGTCCAATACCAGATTGAAGATACGGATGAATACATAACAATTGCTACTACAAGGCCTGAAACTATTTTAGGTGATACAGCTGTTTGTGTTCATCCCGATGATGAAAGATACAAGCATCTGATTGGTCGCACAGTTATTATTCCAATTGTAAATAGAAAAGCGCCCATCATTGCCGATGAATATGTTACAAGAGAATTTGGAACAGGTGCTTTAAAAGTGACTCCGGCTCATGATGAAAACGATTATATATTAGGTCAGAAACACAAGCTGCAAAGCATTGATATTTTTAATCCTGACGGAACTTTAAATGAGAAAGCAGAACACTATATTGGAGAAGATCGATTTACAGTTCGCAAGAAAATTTCAAAACAACTGGAAGAATTAGGAGCGATTGTAAAGATCGAAGACATCAAAAATAAAGTGGGTTATTCTGAAAGGACGCATGCTGTTATTGAACCAAAAATCTCGATGCAGTGGTTCTTAAAAATGGAAAGATTATCTAAGCCTGCATTGGATAATGTATTGAATGAAAATATCCATTTGATTCCCGATAAGTTTCTCAATACTTATCGTCATTGGATGGAGAATGTACGTGATTGGTGTATCTCTCGTCAGCTTTGGTGGGGACAAAGAATACCTGCTTGGTACGATACAAAAGGAAATTATATTGTAGCAAAAACTAAGCTAGAAGCTGAAGAACTTTATAAAGAAAAATTTGGAGCGAACAGCGAAAGCTTATCACAAGACGAAGATGTGTTGGATACATGGTTCTCTTCATGGCTTTGGCCCATCAGTGTGTTTGATGGATTTAAAGATCCAAACAATGCCGATATCAAGTACTATTATCCTACGAACGATTTAATTACAGCACCGGAGATTTTATTTTTCTGGGTAGCTAGGATGATTATTGCTGGCTATGAGTATAAAGGAGAGAAACCTTTTACCAATGTTTATCTAACGGGTATTGTTAGAGATAAGCAGGGTAGAAAAATGAGTAAGTCATTAGGCAATAGCCCGGAGCCGTTGGAGCTGATTGCAAAATACAGTGCCGATGGTGTGCGAGTAGGGATGTTATTTTCTTCTCCTGCCGGTAATGATTTATTGTTTGATGAAGGTTTGTGTGAACAAGGCAGAAATTTTGCGAATAAATTATGGAATTCATACCGTCTCATATCCGGTTGGCAGATTTCAGATGAAGAACAATTGGAACAAAACCAGGTAGCTTGCGATTGGTTTTCAAATCGTTTGCAAGAGGCCATAATCGAGATTGATGATCAGTTCAAAAAATACCGGTTGTCGGATGCACTTATGGCAGTTTATAAATTGATTTGGGATGATTATTGTAATTGGTTCCTTGAAATGATCAAGCCGGATGACAAATCTATAGATCGTTTAACGCATCAAAAATTAATTGGATTCTTCGAAACATTACTCAAAATTACTCATCCGTTTATGCCTTTTATTACAGAAGAATTATGGCATTCAATTAAGGAAAGAGGTGAAAGAGAATGTATAATTGTTTCAAATTATCCTAATGCTGAAGCCCCTTCTATTGTTGCGCTTGAGAACATGCAAGAAGTGCTGGATGTGATCGGTGGAATACGAAACATCAGACAGGCCAATGGAATTTCTAATAAGGAATTGTTGGAAGTGGATATTCAATCCAATGGAAAAGTTTCATTTGTAAAATACGAGCAACTGATTAAAAAACTTTGCAACCTCAGTGCTGTAAATTATCAGCAGTCCGATTTGAAAGACAAGATTGCATTTGTTTCGAGGCATGCTGAAGTTTATGTTCATGTAGGACATTTATTAGATTCTGAAAAAGAGGTGGAGAAGACTAAGGAAGAGATCAATTATTTAAAAGGTTTTCTGGTTTCGGTAGAGAAAAAATTGTCAAATGAGAATTTTGTAAAGAATGCAAAACCAGAAATAGTTGAAAGCGAACGAAAAAAACAAACTGATGCAATTCAAAAAATTAAATTGCTCGAAGATCGTTTAAGTGCTTTGTAATTCAGTTTCAGTTTTCGTTTAACACTTTTATCACATCTTTAGTTATATCAAGCGAATCGTTAGCAAATAATATTCCCCCTCCGCGCTGATATCCAAGAATAAAAGTATAGTTGTGAGTTTGGTTATACTTTTGTATGGCATCTTGAAGTTTGTTATAGAGGCTATCATTTAAAGCGTCCTCTTCGTCAGAAAATAATTCAATAAGATGTTTTCTTTCATCCATTATCGACTGTTGTTTTCTCATTAATTCTTCTTCAGTCTTTTGCCTTTCCGCTGGGCTCATAGCCGCAGCACGCTGTTGATAGTTTGCTACTTCATTCTCAAGTCTCTTTCCTTTAGCTTCGATATAGGCATCAAGACTATCCCGCTTAAGATTTAACCGCTCATGAATGGAGTTGTAGTAATCAAAATTTTCTAACAATGAGTCTGAATTCACAAAAACAATTCCATTATCCGATACCGTGTTCGGGAGAGAAGTTGTTGAGTCTTTTTGATAAACTTTATAAAAAAGAAAGGCAATGCAAGCAGCAAAAATTAAATTAACAAACAAGAGGTAATTTTTCATAAGTGTTTAGATATATGACATAATATAATAGGAAATGCACCCAATCCATTCATGTATTAAAAGTTCCCACAAAACTAAGCTTTCTGAATCAGGTATAATAATTTTATCAGGGGTGTATCGATTCATGCCTGATTTTTGATCAACGGGAAATGGTTCTACATCAATGCCCAACTTTGCAAAACACGCCATAGATCTGCGCATATGATAGGCAGAAGTAACCAATAAAATGTTTCCTTTTAGTTTTTCTTCTGTTATAATCTTTGTGCTTTCTACGGCATTCTCGTAAGTATTTCTTGATATAGTTTCAATAAACAATTTACTGCTGTCTATCCCCATATCGGTAAGAAGCTTTCCAACTATTTTTGATTCTTTTTGAACCTGATCCGTTAAGAGACCCGAACCTCCAGAGAGTAACAAATAGTTAGCTTTTTTACTCTGTAACAAAACTGCTCCTTGCATAACACGATCAAGGCTGCTGCCATATACCGGTCTTAGCGTTTCATTATTATAATATCTCATTGCGCCACCCAAAACGATAATGACCTCATGGTCATTAGCAACTTGATCAATTGATTTTCCTGGAACTTCCCATGCTCGCATGGCACAATTAATCAAAAATGGATTGGTGAACACCAAAAGCATCGCAATAGAGCAAATTCTCAATCGATATTTTAATGTGTTGCTTTTAACGAAAATTGAAACAATAGAAATGATAATGATCCATGACAATGGATGGAATAAATAATTAATTAACTTACTCAATATGAAAAACATGTGCTTAATTCAATCGTAGCTGTGTTCGAAGGACAAATATCTGATTTTGTGTTAAATTTGTGCTAATTATTCAACGATAATGAAAGTAGTAGAACCATATACCCCAAAGAATAAAATTCGGATCGTCACAGCTGCATCTCTTTTTGATGGACATGATGCTTCTATCAACATTATGAGAAGAATAATGCAAGATAGTGGGGCTGAAGTGATTCACTTAGGTCACGATCGATCGGTTGAAGAAGTTGTGAATTGCGCCATTCAAGAAGATGTTCAAGCCATAGCCATTACCTCTTATCAAGGCGGTCATGTTGAGTATTTTAAATATATGTACGACCTTTTAAAAGAACGTAACAGCAATCATATCAAACTTTTTGGCGGAGGTGGAGGAGTAATATTGCCTTCAGAAATAGAAGAATTACATGCCTATGGCATTTCCAGAATTTATTCTCCTGATGATGGCAGAGAAATGGGCCTACAAGGTATGATCAATGATATGTTAAAACAATGTGATTTTCCTACAGGTTTGGTACAAAATGGCTTGGCAAGTAAAGTGCATCTTAAAGATGTAAAGGCTGTTGCAACTTTGATTTCGGCTGCTGAGAACACACCCGATACTTTTAAAACCATAAGTGAAGGGATAAAGTCACAACAAGCAGTAAAGTTCATTCCGGTTATAGGTATTACAGGAACCGGTGGAGCAGGAAAATCATCATTAGTGGATGAACTTGTGAGACGTTTTTTAAATGATTTTGATGCTAAAACAATAGCGATACTTTCTGTTGATCCTTCCAAAAGAAAAACGGGCGGAGCGCTCTTAGGCGATCGTATTAGAATGAATGCCATTAACGATTCCCGTGTTTATATGCGTAGCCTAGCTACAAGGCAATCAAACTTGGCCCTATCAAAACATATTAAGGATGCCTTATTTGTTGTAAAGAGTGCCGGCTTTGATCTGATTATTTTAGAGACCTCCGGCATCGGACAATCCGATACAGAAATAACGGAATTCAGTGATTTTTCTCTTTACGTGATGACTCCGGAATATGGAGCAGCTACTCAATTAGAGAAAATTGACATGCTTGACTTTGCTGATGTAGTCGCCTTGAACAAGTTTGATAAAAAAGGAGCATTGGATGCGCTTCGCGATGTTAAGAAACAATTTAAGCGCAACCGAAAACTATTTGATGCTAAGGATGAATCCATTCCTGTTTTTGGAACCATCGCCTCTCAATTTAATGATCCTGGAATGAATCATCTGTATCGACATGTTATTCATGAACTTACGTCTAGATTTGAGCTGCAGTGGAAAAGTTCAGTAGGGGTTGATAAAAGCATTTCTGAAAAAATTTACATCATTCCTCCTGAAAGAGTGAGGTATCTGAGCGACATTTCAAATTCAATTAGAGACTACAATCAGTTTTCAGAAGATCAGGCAGTCATTGCAAAAAATCTATTCGCTTTAGAAACAACCTTTCAAAATATAAAGGATCAATCAAAAGAACTTAAAAATGTTTTGGAAGACCTGATTCAAAAAGAAAAGGATCGTCTGACGACCGATTCAAAAAAGATTTTAAAGCAGTGGGATGAAAATGTAAAGAGCTATCACGAAGCTGATTTTGTATATCATGTTCGGAATAAAGAAGTGCATGTAGAATCGTTCACCAGATCACTTTCTCAAATTAAGATTCCCAAAATTGCTACCCCTAAGTTTGAATCGTGGGGCGATCGAATCCGCTGGACTTGTCAGGAAAACTATCCCGGCCATTTCCCTTATACGGCTGGAGTGTTCCCATTTAAAAGACAAGGAGAAGACCCTACCAGAATGTTTGCCGGTGAAGGTGGTCCAGAGCGAACGAATAGAAGGTTTCATTATGTTTCATTGGCAATGCCGGCCAAACGTTTGTCAACTGCTTTTGACAGTGTTACACTCTATGGTCACGATCCCGATCATAGACCTGATATTTATGGTAAGATCGGCAATAGTGGAGTGTCTATTTGTTGTCTTGATGATGCAAAGAAGCTATACTCTGGATTTGACTTATGTGACCCTAAAACGTCTGTAAGTATGACTATCAATGGCCCGGCATCTATAATATGTTCATTCTTTATGAATGCAGCTATCGATCAGCAATGTGAGAAATATATTTTGGAGCATGAATTACAAAATAAGGTGGAGCAAGCACTAAAAGAAAAATATGATCAAAAAGGAATTGCTAGGCCAAGCTATCAGGGAAGCATTCCGGAAGGTAATAATAAATTAGGTTTATTATTGCTCGGTATTACAGGAGATCAGATTCTTGAGCCGAACATTTATCAGCAGATAAAAGAACATACACTCAAATCGGTTAGAGGTACAGTGCAAGCAGATATTCTTAAGGAAGATCAAGCACAGAACACGTGTATATTTTCAACTGAGTTTTCACTGCGATTGATGGGAGATATGCAATCGTATTTTATTCAAAATCAAGTTCGCAACTTTTATTCGGTTTCAATTTCAGGGTATCATATAGCTGAAGCAGGAGCAAACCCTATAACACAATTGGCATTAACCTTATCAAACGGTTTTACCTACGTGGAATATTATTTGTCTCGAGGAATGAACATTGATGACTTTGCTCCAAATCTCAGTTTCTTTTTTAGCAATGGAATTGACCCTGAGTACGCAGTAATCGGAAGAGTAGCCAGAAGGATTTGGGCCAAAGCCATCAAAAATGTTTATAAAGGAAATGAGCGATCGCAGATGTTGAAGTATCACATTCAAACCTCCGGACGTTCACTTCATGCTCAAGAAATTGACTTCAATGATATTCGTACCACTCTTCAAGCGCTATATGCTATTTACGATAACTGCAATTCTCTTCATACCAATGCATACGATGAGGCTATAACAACACCTACAGAAGAAAGTGTTCGTAGAGCAATGGCTATTCAGTTAATAATAAATAGAGAATTAGGATTGGCTAAAAATGAAAATCCTTTACAAGGATCTTTTATTATTTCTGAGTTAACAGATCTAGTGGAAGAAGCGGTTTTGATTGAGTTTGACCGAATTACAGAACGAGGAGGAGTTTTAGGCGCAATGGAAACGATGTATCAACGTGGAAAAATTCAAGAGGAGAGTTTGTACTATGAAACTTTAAAACATACTGGTGAATATCCTATAATTGGTGTAAATACTTTTTTAAGTTCGAAAGGGTCACCCACTATAATTCCTGACGAAGTAATTCGAGCGACTGCAGAAGAGAAGGAATATCAAATTTCTATGTTGAATAGTTTACATGAGAGTCATAATGATCAATCCGAAAATGGCTTGAAGGTTTTACAACAGGATGCGGTGGAAGGTAAAAATCTATTCGAGACATTGATGCACATAAGTAAGTATTGCTCATTGGGTCAAATAACCGCTTCAATGTTTAATGTTGGAGGTCAATATAGGCGCAACATGTAAGCGCTCTCTAAAGGGAAACTAACATGAAAGCTCCTGATAATTCAGTTCAATTAGTTAATAGTGGACCTGAATTTTTCAATCAACTTAAACGCATGATTGATGAAGCGAAGCAAGAGATTCATCTACATTGCTACATATGGGAAGATGACGAAATAGGCATATCCATTTTCCAAATTATTCAAAAAGCACTCGATAGAGGAATCAAAATAAATATACTTCTTGATGGATATGGATCATCTGCATTAATGAACTCATCTATTATTGAAGATCTTACTGCAAAAGGCGCTGAGGTAAGATTTTTTAATCCAATCCAAAAAGGTATTCGATTTGTAGCTGGGAGAAGATTACATCAAAAGATTGTTTTAGTAGACCGATGTAAAGTTTTAATAGGTGGCATAAACATCAGTAATAAATACTCTGGGAAGAAAGACATAGCGCCTTGGTTGGATTATGCAGTTCTAGTCAATGGAACCATATCCGAACAATTGAGTGTTTGGATGAATGATATTTGGGAAAAGAAATTCATTAAGTCCATTCGAAGAAAAATTGCGAACATCCAAAGGAGGAAGACTATTGTTGATAAAACTAATTGGCCAATTAAGCTTATCGTAAATGATAAGTATAGAGGGATTAACCAAATATCAAATGCTTATCACAAAGCAATTCGAAATGCTAAAAGTGAAATAATAATTGCTGCCAGCTATTTTTTGCCAGGCATGGGAATTAGAAAGCTGTTAAGGCATGCAGCTAATAGAGGGGTGAAGATTTCCATTTTACTGTCCGGATATTCCGATATTCCTTTTTTTAAAAGAGCATCGAATTATTGGTATCAGTGGATGATTAAGAATAACATTCAAATTTTTGAGTATCAAACTTCTGTAGTCCATGCGAAAGTTGCTGTTGTCGATTCTAAATGGGCAACAGTTGGGTCATATAACTTAAATCATTTGAGTGAGTATATGAGCATTGAGGCTAATGTTGAACTGAATGATGAGTTGTTTGCTGATCAGTTAAGGTTAAGCATCTTCGAAAAAATGCAATCGGAATCGTTTCAAATTAATCCAAGCGACTACATTAAATATAAAACTACTTTAGGTAGAATTGGAGATTGGTTTTCCTATCAGGTTATCAGAATCTTGATGCGACTGTTTTATTTGTTGCGTGCTAGAGCAGTTGAACTAAAGTCTTTTGGTTCTAAAAAATAATGGTAATACTTCCTTTCTGTTCTAAAGGCATCGTTGGGCTTGTATCAAACTGTGCCGATTGTGCCGCCTGTTGAGCTTTGGTATGCAGGTATTTGCTTTGAGTGTTACTTCCTTCAACTCCAGGAACGGCTTTGATTACATTCCCATATTTGTTTATAGTAACTTCAACCACTACTACACCACGCTCTTGAGTTAGGTTATCTACCGAAGGTATTTTAATCATTTCTCTACCGTTCATTGTATAGCTTACTGCTTTATTCCCAGTTGAGGTTGAAGATGTTGTAACGCCAGATGATCCTGTGTTATTAGAAAAGGAGATGGTGTTCACTTCTTTTATGCTGAAGGTAGCCGGACTTCCATTAACGTTAAATTTAACAACATCATCTAATATACTAACCAGTCTACCACTGTGTTTGATGCCTGAATTCGTTATCAAAACATGTTGTGCTTGGGTTGGAATAATAATCGATAAACATAATAAAGTTAGAAGATTTTTCATTGATATTTAAGCTTTGATCAAAAGTAAAAATTAATACGTTTAATATTATTTATAATTATTTTCGTTTTTAACATAGGATAAAGATTCAGTCATTATTCATAATGCAAATATGAAGTACGATCATTTTGAAAGATTTATTGAAGGGTACAAGAAAGGTCCTCTGCCTGGGGCTGAAGCACAAGACCTAATGTCTCCTATTATAAAAGGGAAAATTAGAGATAGATCTTACTCTTTAGATAAAGCCAGACATAGTGGCGTAATGGTATTGATGACCCTCCACAATGGTAAGGCTGTATTGATAATGATTAAGCGTGTAAATAAAGGAGTCCATGGAGGACAGATTTCATTTCCGGGAGGCGAAAAAGATGTTTCAGATATTGATTTACAACATACAGCTGAACGCGAAACATTTGAAGAAGTTGGTGTTAAATCTGATTCAGATAAAATTATAGGACCTCTTAGTAGTCTCTATATTCCTCCAAGCAATTTTTTTGTACAGCCATTTGCTGCTTGCATTCCGAACGAGGAGAATTATACCATTAATAGAAGTGAAGTCGATCAACTTCTTTTAATTGGAATAGATGATATTGATTCAAATTTGAGGTATAGCCAACATATTATCAAAAGGGGAGATGAGATTATAACGGCACCTTGTTTTGAATATCAGGATCAAATAATCTGGGGTGCTTCGGCTATGATATTGAATGAGTGGTTAGAAATTTACAATAGGGTATAAAAAAACCCCTCGATTCGAAAATCGAGAGGCTCTTTTAACAACCAGAAAGCATTAGTCGTAATTTTGAATACTACCCAACTTAGCCGTTTGAGCATTTAATACAAGCCCATTTGAAGTTAATCCTGGACTATGAATAAATGCCACTACATTCATTTTAGCTGGATTAAAATTGTTAGGTAAGTCTATAATATATGTTTTAGTGTCTTCCTGTTTGATCATGACATTTTGCATGTCAATAGCGTCACCTCCACTTTGGCTAGCAACAAATCTAAGCGTGTGATTATGCTCATAAGATGCAATAGGATTGCCCATATTGAAGAAAGGATTTCCACCAACACTATTGTAAATGTTTGCTTGAGCATAACTTTGATCAGGGCTGCTCACCTCATCTTCTGTTAAATATACCGTTACATTATAGTTCGTGTTTGGGACGTTTGCAAATCCTGTACTGACTACCACTTCAATTATATTTCCATTATATGAACTACTAATGGCTAGCCCACATGTAGTTGAATTATTATTCAAAGCCAAAGATATCATTGCATTCCAATCCTGATTAAGATAGAAAATGCTATTATTTGACTTCCGTCTATTAATCATTGCGGATGGGATATTTGGTAACGAGCCATTATTGATTCGATTAAATATCTCATTGCTTTGAGTAGTAGCCATTGCATCTCCTGTGTGTATGGAAACCGGAATTAAACGATTACCTAATGAGCTTTGTAGGGTAGAAATCTCGAAATCATTCATTGGGCTTTTGTTGTAGCTTGTGCCTGTAAAATTTTCTAACAGAACTTTCTGTGTAAATGATGTTGGCACTGCAGCAACAATTGGTGAATTTGAAATACGACTTACAGGTTGATTTGATTCATCTTTTTTGCAGGCAGTAAATAAAAGTGCCAAGGCAGGTAATACTAATAATAATCTTTTCATTTGCTTTCTTTTTATCAATTAATGATGTGACACAAATATGCTGGTAGAAAAAAGAAAGTGCAGAATGAATTTAGTTAAAATCTTACACGAACGGATTGCTTATTTTTTGATTAAAAATAAAAAAGCCACCTGTTTAGGCGGCTTTTTTGATATTACAAATTAATGATTAGTCCCAATTTTTAACAGCTCCTGCATTAGCCTCTTGTGCATTCAATACTTCCTTTGTTGAACCATCTGTTACAAATGCAACAATTCTTAAATTCTCTTTTTTGTAATTCGTTGGAATCAAAATATTAACGGATTTGATATGCTTTACGCCAGGCCCTATATCAGATGTGGGTATGGCATCACCTAAATTAGCAGTTAACACTTTTCTTACGGTGTGGTTATGCTCATATCCTGTAATAGGATTTGGCAAGCTGTAATAAGGAGATGAAGAGTAACTAGCATTTCCTGATAAATAGTTCGATTGATTATACGAAGATCCTCCGGTAACTTTATCTTCTAATAGATAAATGGTAACATTAAAAGTACCCGTAAGCGCATTCAAAAATGCTACATGTGCTTTTACTTTAAGCGAATCGCCAACAATAGAAGATTCTATTGCAAGACCAGCTTTTGCAGTTTTTCCCAAAATAATATTGGAAGCAGTATTCCAAGAACTTCTAGACATTACAACCGATCCTCCGTATGTAGTACGACTGATCATACCTTGGGGAAACCCGGTTACGTTAAATGTAGCATCTAAGGTAGAATATAAATTAATTTCCATTGGATCGCCTTGATGCACAGCTGCTCCAATTGCTTTGCCGGGATTAGCATCTATAATTTGTTTCATTTTATAGGCTCCGTCTGGACACCACCCACACCAAGCTCCGGTAAATTCTTCAATTAATACTTTTTGAACAAAAGCAGATGGAACTGCTCCGATAGTTGCTCCTGAAGATCCTCCTCCAGAATTATTATTGTCGCTAGTTTTTTTGCAACCTGTTAATGCAACAAGCACAACAAGGACAGACATTAATACTTTTCTCATGATTTATAGTTTTAGATATTATCGTGAAGTAAGTAATTTTTCACGAAAGATCCAAAACTTGAGGATGTATAAATCTTTAAATAAAAAAGTCTAGAATTTTGGATTTAATCCCAGTTTTTAGTTTGATTTATAGAAGCGATTTGAACATTTAGCACTTCATGATTAGTGGCGGAAGTACCGGTTTTACTAATAAAAGCTATAATTTTCGCATTAGAGCTATTTATACCTGAAAGGTCGACAGTAAATTGATCGGTTTGTTTACCTCCTGCTACCATGTTGCCTATTTGTATGGCACTACCAGCTGCGCTCGTAACCACTTTTCTTAATACATGATTATGTTTAAAATTGCTAATAGGACTGCCCGCATTGAAATACGGTGAGTTAGGATCGTTATAGGCGTTTGTATTGGTTTGAGCATATCCGGTTCCACTTGCGGCAATGTTGTTTTCAGTTATATAAACATGCAGGCGAATATCTCCACTTTGCATTTGGCAAAATCCTGTGTTTACGGTTATGGCCAAATTATTTCCATTCAATGTAGAAGATATACTCAACCCACAAGATGCCGTTTTGTTTTGAGCAACTGTAATATTGCTTAACCATTGTAACTTATTTAAAAATACGGCCCCAGCTGATGAAGTTCTTGAAATGAATGCCGATGGGTACATGGGCAATTGATTATTATTAAACGTTGCCATCAAGCTTGTAAAATGTGAAATTTCCATAGCATCACCTTCATGAATACAAACCGGGATAATATTGGCATTAGTACCAATGATATTTTCCATTTTGTAGATTCCATCCGGACATGCTCCATTCCATGCTCCAGTAAACTGCTCAATCAATACTTTTTGAGTGAATTGAGTCGGTACGGTACTTGAATTGGATGAATTTCCACTAGTTGATGGTGTCGATTCATCTTTCTTAGAACATGAAACCAATGTCAAGATTGCTGTAATTAGTAATAAACTTGTTCTCATATTTAGCTTTTTATTTATTGTACGGATCACTTGCATTTAAAGATTAATACTCTTTATGACAATCTTACAAAAATTTCTAAATAGCTGTTAATCAAACATATAAAGTTGTCCACTTAACAAATGGTTGACTTTCCATCAAAGGTTATGTATTTTTGTACTATCAATATTTAGCATTGGATTTTGGCGAGAATCTATGGCACAATATTTGAATCCTTAAAAACCTAAACTCTCTCAACAATTTATACGCATCTAAACTTTTTGAACGTTTATTGATTAATTAAATATAAAACCAATCATCGAATATGAGTCGAGTTGCTAGACTTATTATATCGAAGATGAGTTTTGTGTATGCGTTGGTAGCTTTTATTTATTTTTCACTCTACCTTATTACGATTAGTAATCTGGATTTGCTCAGGCCTTGGGTTGAGTAAATTTTGATTCAAATTTGTTCTAAGCATAGCTAACTCATTTTCTCATTACCTAAAGAAAAATTAGCTTTGGGTAAATTATCTTTTATGTTCAACATACGAGTGTATGGTATATTTGTGTTTAACCACCGTCTTCTTTTATCCAAAGAGTACTTTCAGAATACAAACATCACTAAATTTCCTGGTGGTGGATTAAAGTATGGTGAGGGCATATTGGATTGTCTTATTCGAGAAGTAAAAGAAGAGTTAGGTCAGGAATTACTTAATCCAAAACATTTTTATACTTGTGATTTCTTTCAAGCAAGTGCGTTTCATTCCAATCAGCAAATCATCAGTATATATTATACTGCACAATTGCCTCATCCTGATCAGATCAAGCTAAATGAGTCTACTGAGGAAACAGGGGCCAAGATCGAATCAGTTGAGTGGAAGTTATTGGAAAGAATTTCTAAATCGGAATTTACTTTTCCAATCGATCAAGAAGTGTTTTCAATGTTGACAGGATAACATTATATCATCAATCGCCTGGAAATAACGGATTCAATTTTATCCATCAAGTGATTGGGTTCATATGTTCTCCATGGAAATTCATCCAGTTCGCCTCCATATATAAAATAGCTATCTATGTTAAAGTTATTGAACTCAGACAATACATGCGGTCTAAAATTCATGGCACACAACCATCCTTCATCTACATCATCATACCATTCTTGGTAATAAGAGTCATCGGAACCGTGAAAGTTTAAAACATTTTCTCCGATCAATAAAAACTTATTAATTCCATTATCAATTAATTGATCTATTATATCTCTTTTCAATAACATTATATCGTTATTGATACAATCGTTCCATTCTCCAATTAATTCTATGATGGCAAATTCAGTCTCATAATCAGCAAAGATTATTTTCAAATATAGTGTGGGGCTATCAAAATCATCCCATTGAGGATGTATGTAGAAATTATAAATCGTATTCGAATACTCAAATTCACTATATATCCTTCCATAAAAAGGCGAGCGATCATCTTCTTCACTTATATATAAGTCTCTCCAGTTATAGTATGGTTCAATATGCTGCATTTTTTATTTCTTAAATGAATCAATAGCCAATCGAACGTTACCATGTTCTTGCAATAATCGTTCTGCAGAAGTTCGATCTATTTCAAGCGTATTCATCAGCATATAAACCCCTCTTTCAACCAACTTGTTGTTTGACAATTGCATATCCACCATTTTATTCCCTTTAACTCTCCCTAGTTTTATCATAACTGAAGTAGAGATCATATTTAAAATTAGCTTCTGAGCAGTTCCAGATTTCATTCTTGTGCTTCCTGTAACAAATTCAGGACCTACTACTGCCTCTATCGGATAATCAGCAAAAACCGCTAGTGGACTGTTTGCATTACATACAATGCAACCGGTTGATATAAAATTCTGCTGGCAATTTTTTAACGCTCCAACTACATAAGGAGTACTGCCACTTGCTGCAATTCCCAAAACAAAATCTCCTTTGTTAATCTTATGAGATTTTAAATCATTCCAACCTCCATCAAAATCATCTTCTGCAAACTCAACCGCCTTGCGAATAGCTGCATCTCCTCCGGCAATAATTCCTATAACTCTACCATGTTCTATTCCAAAGGTTGGTGGACACTCGCTTGCATCTACAATTCCCAATCTTCCACTGGTGCCTGCTCCGATATAAAAAAGTCTTCCACCTGAATTCATTTTTTCGAAAATTGCATTGGCACAATTGCCAATAAAAGGTATCAATGAATGAATTATTTGAGGAATGGTTTGGTCTTCGGAATTGATGCTTTCAAGAATTTCTTTGAAAGTCATTTTTTCTAGATCATTGAATCTTGAATCGCTCTCGGTTGTTTTGGTAAAATCTGAATTCATCGAAATAAAACAGGAAATTCATCGGGTGCAATTTGGTGCATGATGTTATATACAGAATTAAACACATCGTCAACAGATGGCTTAGAAAAATAATCACCATCAGTTCCATAAGCGGGTCGATGTGGTTTTGACGTTAATGTAGAAGGAGGTGTTTCTAACCATTCAAACATTCCTTGCTCTTCAATTACTTGTTGCATCATATAAGCAGTAGCTCCGCCAGGTACATCTTCGTCAACAAAAAGCACATTATTGGTTTTATGAATAGATTCAGATATATGATGATGCACATCAAATGGAATTAACGATTGAACATCGATTACTTCTACCGATACATTATACTTGCTAAGTTCATTGACTGCTTCCATTACAATGCGGCAACATGATCCATAAGTAACTATGGTGATATCAGTCCCTTCTTTTAATATTTCCGGAACTCCAATGGGTGTTGTAAAGGAGCCTAAATTTTCAGGTAATTGTTCTTTTATTCGATACCCGTTTAAAGGCTCAATAACCAGCGCAGGTTCATCTGATTTTAGTAATGCATTATAGAATCCGGCTGCCCTAGTCATATCGCGAGGAACCAATACATGAATTCCTCTCAAGGCTCCTAATATAAACTGCATGGGTGATCCACTGTGCCAAATGCCTTCAAGGCGATGACCTCTTGTGCTGATGATCAATGGTGCTTTCTGTCCTCCTTTTGTTCGGTATTGTAGTGTTGCCAAGTCATCTGACAGAACTTGTATCGCATATGCCAGATAATCGAGATACTGGATTTCCGCGACAGGTCTTAGACCTCTTAATGCCAATCCAATTCCCTGACCTACAATGGTTGCTTCTCTAATTCCGGTGTCGTGAATTCTCAACTCGCCAAACTTTTCTTGAAGTCCTGCATGAGATTGATTGACTCCACCAATTTGACCAACGTCCTCTCCGAAAACAATAAGTTCCGGAATTTGACTGAAGAGTTTATCGTAGTTATTAAGAAGAATTTCTCTTCCATCAACCCATTCGCTGTTCTCTTTATATATCGGTTGAATAGGGGAGTGGTTTTTTAACGCAAGTTCTGATTGGCTATACAAATGAGAGTTATACAACTCTTCATTTTTAGACTGCCATTGTACGAACCAGTTTCTTAATTGAATTACTTCTGTGGAACGATCATAGCGCAACATTCTTAACACACTCTGAACAAATGAACTTATTTCTTTCCTTTCATAATTAAACGAATCGGGTAAGTCCTCTATCATTTTATTGATAAAGACACCATTGGAATTGTTCTGAACGATATTTTGAACAAATGTCTTAGCCTGATTTGCTTCTGTTTTTATAGATGAAAGAAATGCATTCCATGAATTTTTCTTTGAAGTCTTAGCAAAATCTAAGGCTTTGTTTTCAATTTCAATTAATTCTTCTTCATTAGCGAGAGCTGTTGAGAGAATCCATTTTCTCATCATGGCAATGCAATCGTGCTCTTCTTCCCATTTCAATCGATCGCTTGATTTGTATCTTTCATGTGATCCGGAAGTTGAGTGTCCTTGAGGCTGTGTAACTTCTTGAATGTGGAATAAAACGGGAACATGTTCTTCTCTACAAACTTTGATTCCTTTTTCATACATCTCAATCAACCCAGGATAATCCCAACCTTTAGCAGTAAAAATTAGAATACCTTGTTTTTCATCCGATCTTGAAAAGCCTTCAAGTAATTCAGAAATATTTTGTTTTGTGATTTGATAGGTATTAGGAACGCTGATGCCAAATCCATCATCCCAAACGGAAACAGCCATGGGAACTTGCATTACTCCAGCGGCATTCATGGTTTCAAAAAATAATCCTTCGGCACAACTTGCATCTCCTATAGTGCCAAATGCAACTTCATTTCCATTAAAAGAAAATCCTTTAAACTTTGATTGGCTTAGATCTTTATTTTGTCTATAGAGTTTACTTGCATAAGCCAACCCTAACAATCTTGGCATTTGACCTGCAGTTGGTGAAATATCTGCTGATGAATTTTTCTTATCGGTATGAGAAAGCCAATTCCCTTTATCATCGATCAGTCGGGTAGAATAGTGACCATTCATTGCACGACCAGCTGATGAAGGTTCAGCTTGAATATCGGGGTGCGCATACAACTGAGCAAAAAATTGCTCAAGCGTAAGCATACCTGCAGCAAACATAAAGGTTTGATCTCTATAATAACCCGATCGAAAATCACCATTCCTAAAAACTTTGGCCATTGCCAATTGAGCCACTTCTTTTCCATCACCAAAAATTCCAAACTTAGCTTTCCCGCTAAGCACCTCTTTGCGGCCAATCAAACTAGCTTGTCTGCTGTAATGTGCAATATAATAATCGTTAAGAACCGACTCTTTAAAAGAGTTATAATCTATTGGATTGCTCAATTCAGTATTTTCGTTCGACAATGGTAATCTCATGTATCTGCTTAATATTTGCATTTGAGGTGATGACGTCAAAGTTAATAAAATGACCTGTTAAATTCTTTAAAAAAGTGAATTCAAATGCCGAAGACAAGATCCATCAAAAATAAAAGGCAAAATATAATGGAAGCATAACCATTTGAAGTAAAAAATGCCCGATTAATCTTCGACAGATCATTAACAGTGACCAATTTATGCTGATGCAGTAGTTTCCATGAAAAGAAACAAACTCCTATGTAAAAGAAAGCACCTGCATCAATTTTGATTCCTGTTGCTATCAGAAGTAAAATACAGATGCTATGAAATACAGCTGAAATATTAAGAGCCTTGGACTTTCCATATTTAACGGGAATAGAGAATAAATTATGGGTTCGATCAAAATCATAATCCTGCAATGCGTAAATGATATCGAAGCCTGCAACCCAAAATAAAACACAAAGTGAAATGTAGAACATAGCTAAATCAAATTGTGGTGTTACTGAAAGATAGGCACCCATTGGTCCAAGTGCTAGGCCCAATCCAAGGAATACATGACTGAATCGAGTGAAACGTTTTGTATAGGAATAACCCAAAACAACCCCAAGTGCAATGGGTGAAAGAAGAAATACAGTTTTGTTTATAAACCAGGTAGTGAGAATAAAAAAGCTACAACTGAGTATGACCAACAACAATACATTAGCTTCTGAAATGATTCCGCTCGGAATTTCTCTCTTCTCGGTTCGACTATTTTGTGCGTCTATTTTTGCATCAATCAAACGATTAAAGGCCATAGCTGCCGTTCGGGCAAAGACCATACATAAAACAATCTGAAAGAATAAAATAATATTAAAGGGAATTGCATTTTGTGTAAAAGCATATACTGCTCCAACGATTGCAAAAGGCAATGCAAAAACAGTATGACTGAATTGAATCAGTGAAATAAAATCTGAAAATTTCGATTTGATAAGCGATTAATTTAAAACAAGTTTTTTAGAATAAAATTCTCCATCCACCCAAAGATGAATAAAATAGATTCCACGACTAAGATTTATCGAATTAACTTTAGAATACTTTTCATCGCTACCTAATTCTTTAGAATGAATCAAGCGTCCACTTAAATCTAGAACAGAGTAGTTCCAATCATCAACCGGTGGGAATTCAAGTGCTATGGTAAAATTATTTTGAGCAGGATTCGGATAAATCTCAAATGCACTTTGATGCACCAATTCGTTTACATTAGTCGCACAACCGACCATTGATGCATAAGCATCCGCTTTACCATATCCCCAAGTGTTATCCGGTAAATTAAATCCTGTAAATGCATCTTTCTTTGCGCAATTTATCAATGCGTTTTTAATGTCTGCATAATCTGCTCCAGGATTTTTCTGCAAGTAAAGTGCTACAATTCCTGCTACCGCTGGAGAAGCAGAAGATGTTCCTCCATCACGAATATGCTTTGCTCCGGCCGCTAACTTGTCAGGCGCATTAGCTAAAAACCAAGGAACAGAAGGAAGATTAGCCGCACTTAATATCAATAAACCGGTAGAGGATAAGTCTGGTTTTATTCTTCCATCTCGCGTAGGACCTTGACTGGAAGAGGGCGTATGAGCACCAACGGTAATGTTGAATGATTGGATGACACCCGTTGCATCAGTATAAAAATTTCTGTTCTGGTATTCACCAACGCTAATCACCTTATCACTACAAGTGAAGGAACTTACAATATTTTGATTTTTGTCGGGCAATACATAATTCACCATATCAGAGTAAACACTTGTTGAAGGCAAACCGCTTGAAACCATTTCAAAACTCCAAGCATCAAACATACCTGAGCCTCTACTCATTAATCGATATGAATATGCAAAACTATCGGGTTGAATGATGTAAGAAATACCATAGCGATCTCCAATCAATTGACCAAAACTCTGCACAATGGCCAATCGATTTGTACCCGCCCACAAAGTATCGGTACTTATAATTCCGACATGTTGGTCAAATGTTTTAAAACCTAAATTGCCTCTATATTCGTAAACAGGACTTGTTTTATCTGCACCTATTGATAAGGCTAATGAGCTGGCTTGACTGGAATCAGCCCAAAGGTCAATATAGATGGTTCCACTTGGTCTTCTAAACCAGGTGAACAAAGTATCATTCGATAATTGAGGTTTAATATGTATGGATAGTTCACCTGCATTTCCGGCTGCACAAACTACAGATCTTCCGTTTTGTGAAGATAACAGATTGTCGATCAATTGCGCTTGAAGATCTTTTCCATCATGAGATCCAAAGTAAGTTCCCGCACTTATATTAATTACACAAGGCTTATTTAAAAGTGCAGCTTTGCTAAAAATATAATTTACACCATCTGCAATGGAAGTTAGCCAAGAATTGTCCGCTTGATTAAAATCAAGAGAAACTATGATTAAATCGGTTCCCGGTGCAGCGCCAACATAATTATTTATAGCAAATCCATTGCTCGCTGCAATACCGGTTACATGAGTTCCATGTCCAGATTGATCAACATGTGCATTGGCCAAACCGCCATCAATATCACTATCCGTAAATTCAATACCATAATTATATGGCTGGGGTGTTGCGGTTCCATTGGGTAGCGTATGATCCCATATATATTTAATTCGAGTGGAGCCATTTACATTTTTAAAATCAGGATGTGATATATCAATTCCAGTATCGATCACTCCCATGAGCACTCCACTTCCATCGTAGGTTTGAGGTAATGCGCCAGCCCAATTGGTATGAACAGCCAAGATATTGTTATTAATGAGCATTCGATCATTCATCAATTCGGGAGCATGTTCTTGATCTTCTATTCTAAAAACATTTTGCGATGTAGTAAGCTCTGCTAATTTGCTTAATGCCATGCGAACAGCAATGATGTCGCCTGATTTATATTTTATTACCCCTCCAATAGTAGGTATGATGCTCTCTAATTCTAAAACATTTCCTTTTATCAACACATGTACCTCCCGTTCGGGCATTTCCATCTGCCGAATTTTTTTTGCCAGAGAAAAATTCAATTTTGTATAATCCTGTGCTGATGCTTGAAGGATACTCAATGTAAAAAGAAGTAAAAAGGCTGATCTAAAAACCATTGTATTTATAATAAGGTAAAGAGTTATTTTTCAGTACTTTTGTGCACCTGTTTCAAAGATAAAGCAAACATAATAACATGTCGGACGATAAAAAGATTATTTTTTCAATGGTAGGAGTTAGTAAAATCTATCCTCCTCAAAAACAAGTATTAAAAGATATATACCTTTCTTTCTTCTACGGAGCCAAAATTGGCATTTTAGGTTTAAATGGTTCTGGAAAATCAACTTTGCTAAAAATTATTGCTGGGGTTGAGAAATCATTTCAAGGGGAAGTACATTTTTCTCCAGGATATAGAGTTGGCTACTTAGAACAAGAACCTGATTTAGATAATACTAAAACCGGAAGAGAGATTGTAATGGAAGGAGTTCAGGAACTGGTAGATATTCTCAAAGAATATGAAGAAGTAAACAATAAGTTTGCTGAACCTATGAGCGATGATGAGATGAATAAACTCATTGAAAGGCAAGGGGAGTTAATGGATTTGATTGAACAGCAAAATGGCTGGGAATTGGACAATAAGATTGAGATCGCGATGGATGCTCTTCGCTGTCCCGATCCAGATCTGCCAGTAAAAAATATGTCAGGAGGAGAACGAAGAAGGCTTGCTTTGTGCAGATTGTTGTTGCAGGAACCTGAGATTCTACTTTTAGACGAGCCCACTAACCATTTGGATGCTGAATCGGTTGAATGGCTTGAACAACATTTGAAACAATATAAGGGAACAGTAATTGCCGTAACGCACGACCGATACTTTTTAGATAATGTAGCAGGTTGGATACTCGAGTTGGATAGAGGCGAAGGAATACCCTGGAAAGGAAATTATACCTCATGGTTGGAGCAAAAATCTAAGCGTCTTGAAGCGGAAGAAAAACAAGAAAGCAAAAGAAGAAAAACTCTTGAGCGAGAATTAGAATGGGTTCGTATGTCGCCTAAAGCGCGTCATGCAAAATCGAAAGCTAGAATTGCTTCTTATGATAAATTATTAAATGAAGACATAAAGCAAAGAGAGGAGAAACTTGAGATATTTATTCCAAATGGTCCTCGATTAGGGAATGAAGTTATTGAAGCGATTCACGTCAATAAATCATTTGGAGAAAAAGTATTGATGGAAGATTTAAACTTCCGACTTCCTCCCGGTGGGATAGTAGGTATTATTGGACCAAACGGAGTTGGTAAAACGACCTTGTTTAGAATGATGATGGGACAAGAAACAGCCGACTCGGGTGATTTTAAAATAGGACCCACTGTTCAAATTGGGTATGTCGATCAATCGCATGCCGATATCGACCCTGAAAAAACCGTATGGGAAGTTATTTCCGGTGGACATGAAGTGATAGAGTTGAGTGGAAAAACAATAAACAGCAGAGCCTACGTAGCCCGCTTCAATTTTTCAGGAGCCGATCAAGGAAAAAAATGTGGCGTGCTGTCTGGTGGTGAACGCAATCGATTGCATCTTGCTTTGACTTTAAAGTCTGAAGCCAATGTGCTCTTGTTGGACGAACCTACCAACGATATTGATGTAAACACATTACGAGCACTTGAAGAAGCTTTAGAAAATTTTGCAGGCTGTGCAGTGGTTATATCACACGACCGTTGGTTTTTAGATAGAGTTGCAACACATATACTTGCATTTGAAGGTGATTCTCAAGTTTATTATTTTGAAGGTGGATATACAGAATATGAGGAGAATAAAAAGCGTAGATTAGGTGACGCCACACCAAAACGAGTGCGATATAAAAAACTAATTCAGGAGTAATGGCTAATATTCCTAAAGGAACAAGAGATTTTCTGCCTTTCGAAATGGTAAGAAGGTCTTATATTTTCGATACCATCCGGAATGTTTTTATCCATCACGGCTATTTACCAATTGAAACACCTGCCATAGAACTTACTGAAACCTTAACTGGTAAGTATGGAGATGAGGGTGATAAACTCATATTTAGAATTTTAAACTCAGGTGATTATTTAAAAAAATTACCACCAAATTTTGAACTGAACGAGCAAGCACACAAAGAAATGTTACCCTTCATTTCTGAAAAAGCTCTTCGCTATGATTTAACTGTTCCATTCGCGCGTTTTGTTTCGAAACATAGAAATGAAATTAATTTTCCTTTTAAACGGTATCAGATACAGCCAGTTTGGAGAGCAGACAATCCACAAAAAGGAAGATATAGAGAATTCTACCAATGTGATGTTGATGTTATCGGTAGCAACAGTTTGTTGAACGAATTGGATTTAATGATAATGGTTCGTGCAGTTTTTGCTCAACTGAATTTGCCAGTATGTTTAAAATATAACAACCGAAAAATTTTATCGGCTATTGCTGAAAAGTTACTAATCGAAAATTTGTTTACTGAGTTTACTATAGCTCTAGATAAGATTGAGAAAGTAGGTAAGGAAAAAGTGTTGGGTGAATTGCAGCACAGAGGATTTACTGCGCAACAGTTGGAACAGCTTAATCCGGTTTTTAATTTATCGGGTTCAACTAAAGAGAAACTTGAATGGCTTGAAACATTTTTGAGTGAATCTGAAATTGGAAAGGTAGGTATAGCAGAAGCTAAAGAACTGAATGCTTTATTTCAAAAGTACAATGATTCAAATTGTGAACTAGTTTTTGACTTAACTCTGGCAAGAGGGTTGAATTATTATACCGGATCTATTTTTGAAGTCAAATCAAGCATAGGAAATTTCAACAGCAGTATTTGTGGAGGTGGACGCTATGATGATTTGACAGGAATATTTGGCATGCCCAATGTTTCAGGAGTTGGTATATCTTTTGGAGCCGATCGTATTTATGATGTGCTCTTAGAAAATAATCTGTTTCCAAATCAACTCAATTCTTCAGTAAAAGCATTGATCATAAATTTTGGTACAGAAGAAATTGCACATGCATTAGATCTTTTGAATGTTTTATACGATCACAACATCTCTTGCGAACTATATCCGGACGATACTAAGATTAAAAAGCAGATTGATTATGCCATGAAGAAAAATATACCTTATGTTATTATAGCCGGAAAAGAAGAAATAAAAAGTGGCACCTATAATTTAAAAGATATTGTTTCCGGAATTCAACAAACATATTCCTTGAATGAATTAATTAATACTTTGAAATAAGAATCATGGTTGTATTATCCGATCATTTGACTTTGGAACAAGCTGTTGAAATTGTAATCAATAGAAACAGTATTAAATTAAGTGATGCTTGTTTAAAAAGAATTTCAGAAGGTAGAGCCTATCTAGATAATAAACTTAAGAATCAACAACAGCCTATATATGGCATTAATACAGGCTTTGGTTCCTTGTACAATATTTCCATAAATGAAGATCAACTTTCGCAACTGCAAAGAAATCTGGTTTTGTCTCATGCCTGTGGAATTGGAGAAAGGGTTTCAATTGATATTTGCCGATTAATGGTATTGTTGAAAATTCATGGACTTGCAAAAGGATATTCAGGTATTCATTTGGATACTATTTCATTTTTAATCCGTCTGTTTAATGATGACATTATTCCGGTCATCTACAATCAAGGTAGCTTAGGTGCTTCGGGAGATTTAGCTCCTTTAGCACACATGAGCTTACCACTCATAGGTGAAGGTGAAGTTTATTATAAGGGAAAAGTCCATAAGAGTAAAGAGCTGTTTCAAGAAAAGGGAATTGTTCCACTTCAATTAAAAAGTAAAGAAGGTTTGGCATTATTAAACGGAACGCAATTTATGAGTGCTTATGCTACTTTCTCGTGGAATAAAGCAAATGATTTATTGAATTGGTCAAACCTAATTGCGGCTATTTCATTAGATGCTTTTGATGGCAGAATAGAACCTTTTCATCCATCATTACATAAATTACGAAATCATGCAGGGCAGACAAAAGTTTCGAATGCCATAAATGAAATCTTAAAAGGAAGCTCCATTATTACCAGAAACAAAAAACATGTACAGGATCCTTATTCCTTCAGATGTGTGCCACAAGTGCATGGAGCAAGTTTTGACACACTTCAATATTGTCAAAGTGTTTTTACTACCGAGATCAATAGTGTTACCGACAATCCTACCATTATTCCAGAAGATGACTTGATCATCAGCGGAGGGAACTTTCATGGTCAACCCATTGCACTGGCACTTGATTTTATGTCTTTGGCTGTTCACGAATTAGGAAACATATCTGAGCGTAGAACCTATCAGCTCATTTCAGGATTGAGAGAACTTCCTTCATTCCTCGTTAGTGAGGCGGGACTAAACTCCGGATTTATGATTCCTCAATATACCGCAGCAGCCATAGTTAGTGAAAACAAAATGTTGTGCATGCCCTCTTCTGCTGATTCTATTGTGTCGTCAAACGGACAGGAAGATCATGTAAGCATGGGAGCTAATGCAGCGGTTAAAACGCTTCGAATCATTCAAAATGTTGAGAAAGTTTTAGCCATAGAGTTGTTAACTGCAATGCAAGCACTGCAATTCAGGCGACCATTAAAATCGAGTTCAGTTGTTGAAGATCTTTTTGATCAGTTTCGCACTGTAGTTCCTTTTGTGGAAAACGATACAAACTTACATGAGTTGATTGTGGCTTCTATCCATTTTATGCAGAAGCATAAAACTAATTTTAAGGGATAAAGGATATTGTATAAAGTAAGCCAATAATTGAACAGCAAAGCGCAAGAACAATTCCATAAAACCATTTATTTTGTTGGTGACGATCTTGCAAATTTTTATAGTTCCAATTCCAGTGCTTAAAATATCGGTGTGCACTAAAAAGGCCAATAATACTTACTAATAGGAAAACCAAGACTTTCATCTATAAACAACTGAGTTATTGAACTGCTGTTTATACGTGCAACTATTTATTTAGTTGCTAATTGAAAAAAGCATATTGAATAATATTTACGCCCATCTTCAATGCTTTTTCTCTACTGTCTTGCGAATCGTTGTGAACAGAAGCATCTTCCCAACCATCCCCAAGGTCGCACTCAAAGGAATAAAAACACACCAAACGTCCTTCGTAAATTAGTCCAAATCCTTGTGGTGCGTTTTTGTTGTGTTCATGAATTTTTGGCAAGCCATTATTAAAATCAAACTTCTGATGAAAAATAGGATGTGAAAAGGGTAGCTCAACAAAATCAAGTTCGGGGAATACTTTTTTCATTTGAGGTCGAATGAATTTATCCATTCCATAGTTATCATCTATATGAAGGAAACCTCCACCAATAAGATAGTTCCTTAAGTTTTCTGCTTCTTGTTGTGAAAATACCACATTGCCATGTCCGGTTAAGTGAACAAACTTTAATGAATATATTTCCGGACTACCTGCTTCAACAATCTGTTGTTCCAAACTAATATTGGTTCCTAAGATTCGGTTGCTGTATTTTGCCAAATTAGGTAATGAAGTCTCCAAGTTTGCATACCAATCACCTCCGCCATTGTATTTCAACAAACCTAATTTTAAAGATGGCTCTCCCGGTTGAAAACCTGTACTGAGTATGATTCCGAATACGGTGAGTAGGAATAGTTTGATTTTTATCATGCTTAAAAATAGATTTAAACTTTAGAACGTAACATTGAATCAAATGTTTTTTAATAACATGAGTGCATATAACGCTGCAGTTTCTGATCTTAATCGTAGCGGCCCAAGAGAAACAGCATTATATCCTTTTTGTATAGCAATATTTTTTTCCTCTTCGGTAAAATCTCCCTCCGGGCCAATTAAGATACGTTTCGGAAGTTCTGAATTATTTCGAATGGTAGCCTTGCCCATTTCATCACAATGTGCAATATACTTTTCACCCTCGTACTCCATATTAATGAGGTCTTGTGTGTTTTTAATAATTCTAAGTTTAGGGAAATTGTAGTTATGCGATTGTTTGCACGATTCAATAATCTTTTTTTGCAGTCGATCAGTATTAATTGATTTCCGTTCGGATCTTTGAGCGGTGAAAAGTAAAAACTCATGAATTCCAAGTTCACAGCCTTTTTCGATAAACCATTCTATACGATCCTGATTTTTTAATAAAGCAAGTGCTATACTAATTTTTCGCTCCTGCCTTGGCGCTGAATCAATTTTAGCAGAAGCTTGAATTATGCAAACTTCTTTTGAGATTTCAACTATGGCACCTCGAATGGCTTTGCCAGATCCATCGGTTACTATCAGTTCGTCTCCAATCTTCATGCGTAAAACTCTGCTAACATGAGCAGCATCTGTTGGGGAGAGTGCGATGCTTTCTCCTTCAATATTATGAGAATAGAATACTTGCATTGGTTTAAATAAAAAAAACCTTCACAAAGGAAGGTTTTTTTTATACATAGGTTTTGTTTTTATGCTTCCACTTCAACCTTAGGAGCTGCACTCAATATGGCTTCAGAAGCAAACTCAGCATATTGGTTAAAGTTTTTTACAAACTTTTGAGCCAACTCATTTGCCTTTGCATCATATGCACTTTTATCACTCCAGGTTTCAGCGGGGTTTAATATTTCGTTAGGTGTTCCGGGACAGCTGGTTGGCATTTTAAGGCCAAAGATGGGTAGAGTTTTGTAATCTACTTTATCCAATTCGCCATTCAATGCTGCTGTAATCAATGCACGTGTGTATGCAAGTTTTATACGTGAGCCTGTACCATAAGCACCTCCAGACCAGCCAGTATTAACCAACCATACTTTGGCTTTGCTTTGTTTTAGTTTTTCACCGAGTAATTCCGCATATTTAGTAGGATGTAATGGCAAAAACGCTTTCCCAAAACAAGCAGAAAATGTAGTACTTGGTTCGGTAACGCCTACTTCCGTTCCAGCAACTTTTGCAGTGTATCCTGAAATAAAATGATACATAGCTTGTTCATTGCTCAATAATGATATCGGAGGTAACACTCCAAAGGCATCACAAGTGAGAAAGAAAATATTTTTAGGAATACCTCCAACCGAAGGCTCTATGGCATTTTCAATAAAGTGAATCGGGTATGCCACTCTTGTGTTTTCGGTTTTATCAATATTATCAAAATTAGTAATAGATGTGCCTTCATAAAACTCAGTGTTCTCCAATAGAGAGCCAAATTTTATCGCGTTAAATATTTGTGGTTCTTTTTCTGCAGACAGATTTACACATTTAGCATAACAACCACCTTCAAAATTAAAAACAGAACTATCGGCCCAACCATGTTCATCATCTCCAATTAAGAAACGATTCGGATCAGCACTTAAAGTTGTTTTTCCGGTCCCTGATAATCCGAAAAAGATTGCAGTATCTCCGTCTTTACCCATATTGGCTGAGCAATGCATTGAAAGCACTTTTTGCTTTATTGGGAGCAAATAATTCAATACAGAAAAGATTCCTTTTTTAATTTCACCGGTATAACCAGTTCCACCAATTAGAATAATGCGCTTGGTCATATTTACTACAGCAAAATTATGCTGACGGGTTCCATCAATTTCAGGATTTGCTTTAAATCCCGGAGCGGATATTACATGCCAATCCGGATTGATTGTGTTTTCAATTTCATCGCGGGTTGGGCGCAAAAATAAGTTGTGAGCAAACAGACTTTGCCAAGGTGTTTCGGTAACCACTCTTACGTTTAATCGATAGGCCGGATCAGCACAAGCATAACAGTCTTTTACGTAAACATCCTTTTCCATAAAGTAGGCCATAACTCTTTGATATAAAGAGTCGAAAGCAGCAGGATCAAATTTGATATTGATATCGCCCCACCATACATTGTCTTTGGTTTCTTCATCAAACACGAGAAACTTGTCTTTTGGAGATCGTCCGGTAAATTCACCGGTATCAACAGCCAAGGCACCAGTTTCGGTAAATTCTCCTTCGCCTCTTAGAATGGTTTCCTCCGATAGTTGTGCAGAGTTTAAATTCCAAAAAGCAGTGCTGTAATTGTTTAGACCTATAGACTCCAATGAGGCATCTAAGGCTTTAATTCCTAAATTATTGTTCATGAGAAAAATGATAAATCAAGGCACAAAGTAAGTGAAAAAAAGAGCCGAGCGCAACCTGTTTTTGGTTAATGTTCGGGTGATGAATCTAACTTAATCTTAACTAATTCATTAGAACTGAATAAATTGCGTATATCTGATATGAATTTTTCTTTTTGCTCAGCGTCTAAATTATCTAGGTTAAAAAGTAAATCATATTCTCCTTCACGTCCCCATTGGCGAGTTTCAAAGGAAATTTCCTTGTTATAGCCCTTGTTGAATTCACCAATATATACGTCCAGCATTTCTTTTGCTTTATAATCGACCCCTGTTCCAATACTGATAAAGCTTAATAACAAAGGATACTTTTGGATGTTTTTTTCGTTCATGGATTCATTTTTTTCAACCTCATTCGATTTTCCTGCATCCTTATTTGATTTACATGCGGTTCCAAAAATCATTAAAGTTGAAATGAGTAGCATCAGTATATTTTTCATAGAGTAGATTATTTATAAAAGAGACTAAATATAATTATTTTTTTAAAGTGTCTTATGGGCTCTGATGGCCAAAGCGATCCAAGTCAAAATAAGAACAATTCCTCCGATCGGAGTGGCAATCCCCACCATAAATGGTATTGCGTTATCGGTAATTCTTAATAATGTCATGCAATAAAGTGATCCGGAGAATAAAAGCACTCCAATCAAAAATGAACCGGCTATAGGTTTTGATAAAAGTGTGGAATGCATGGACAAAAAACTTAAAGCCAAACTATGATAGATATGGTATTTTAATCCGGTATCAAATGCACTCAGCTTCTCCGCTTCAAGTATATTCTTTAAATAATGTGCGCCAAAAGCTCCTAAAGCAATGCACAAAGCTACATTGAGAATTGATGCAATGAATATCTTTTTTTGCATTTGGCAAAAGTAATAAATGCTACAAATGAATGCATCCCATATAGATTTCTATTTTTGCACAAAAGGTTAAATCATTGAGAACGAAAATAGTCATCATTGGGGCAGGCAAATCTTCGGGTGCGCTTATAAAGTATTTAGGTAGTCGAACTCAAGAACTGAACATTCAATTGCATGTGGCAGATATTAATATCGAATTGGCCCGACAAAAAATCAATGGGTTTGAGAATTGCGAAGCCATCGCATTAGACATATCCAATCAAAAAGATGTAGAACAATTGATACAGTCTTCCTTTGCATTGATCTCAATGCTTCCGGCACATATGCATTTTCAAATTGCCAGGCTCTGTATCAAACACAATATTCATCTTCTTACTGCTTCATACCTCAGTTCTGAAATGAAAGCATTGTCGAAAGAAGCCGATGAAAAGGGATTGTTGTTTTTGAATGAAATGGGTTTGGATCCTGGAATTGACCACATGTCGGCCATGCATCTGATTGATGGATTAAAAAGTAAGGGAGCCAAAATCACATCCTTCCAATCGTTCACAGGAGGTTTGATTAGTGAAGAGGATTGCGATAACCCTTGGAAATATAAGTTTACTTGGAATCCGAGAAATGTAATCTTGGCGGGTCAATCCACCGCAACATATTTGCACGATGGCAAAGTGAAATATGTTCCTTATCAACATTTGTTTAAGCAGATAAAGAGTTTTTCCATTCATGGTGCAGGAGCAATGGAAGGATATATGAACCGCGATTCATTGTCCTACATTCCGGTTTATGGACTCGATCATATTAAAACAATGATTAGAGGAACCTTACGCTATGAAGGATTTTGTAAAGCATGGAATGTATTCGTCTATTTAGGATTAACCGACAATGTTACCGTTTTCGAAACGCAGAATAAAATGACCTACCGTCAATGGTTAGATGCTTTTACCCCAGAAGGAAAGGGTTCGCTTGAAGATCGTTTGTATTCATTTTGCAAGATTGAAGATGACCCGGCATGTCAAGAAAAAATAAAATCGACCGGTGTGTTTGAAGAAAATAGTATTCCATTTGAAAAGGCAACGAGTGCAGAGATTCTGCAATCATTGTTGGAGCCGAGATGGAAATTGCAATCGGATGACCGCGACTTAATCGTTATGCTACATCAGTTTGAATATCATATTGGAGATAAAAAGTATCAAACCTCAAGCTCATTGGTTATTAAAGGAGAAAATGCAGAAGATACCGCTATGGCAAAAACAGTTGGTCTTCCTTTAGCAATAGCCTGCAAGTTGCTCATAAAAGGTGAGCTAAAGCATAGTAGGGGGGTATGCATTCCTGTAACAAGGGAGATTTATGTACCGGTGCTAAATGAATTAGAAGAAATAGGAATTTCTTTTTCTGAATTAACGGATGAAAGATGAGATTCCAAATAAAAATGCTCAACCAAGTTTAAGTATTCTCTAGTATAGTCTCCATCTTCATTTCGCAAACACAACAGATTGGTATCGCATGCACTATTGGTATAACCAAACTCCAATAGCACTCGCTTAACTTCTTTATTTGCTTTGGTATAAACCATTGTTTTTCTCAAACAAAACAATCCATTGACTCTACATTTTTCTATAAACAGATCGGATTCTTTTTTAGGCAATATTAAACTCAACTTCGATTCTTTGTGCATGAGATCAGCTGAACACTCAATCAACTCATCGAAATTTAAGGTCTCATCCGAAATACGGGCTATGTTTCTCAACTTATCATTCGAACTGAATCCGTTTAAAAAAAAGGGTGGGTTGGAGACAATTACATCATACTTTTTTGAAGATTGGCTATAGGCTTGAATGGATTCGTGAAACGCATTTAAGCGATGATGCCATTTTGAGCTTCTAAAATTTTCTGAACTTTGAATAAAAGCACTTTTGTCTATATCAATCGCATCAACTGTTGCTTTCGATCTTTGTGCAATCATCAAAGCGATCAACCCTGTGCCACTGCCAATATCCAATACACGTTTAGCATCATCACATCGTATCCAGGAACCTAAAAGCACACCATCTGTTCCAACCTTCATGGCGCAAAGGTTCTGACGAACAGAGAAGTGTTTGAAATTAAATATCGTTTCGGACATACGTTTTATTAAAACTAAGATACAAAGAAAATAACAAAAGGGTAGGCTTTGATGCACTACCCCTTTGTTTGATATTAAATTGAAGCTATGATGATATGACGCTTCAATGATGCAAAAGTTACATAGCTTAGGAATTTAAATCCAATAATCCTTCGGGTAGATTGCACTTTAGTAATTTTCGCTCTATATCTACCTCAGGAAAAAACTCCGGCACATAAGGAATTAAAACAGATCGACCATTGATGCGAACATTAAGCATGGTTTGTCCCGGCATGTCGCTTATGCTTTCTACCGTTCCGATCTCTTTTCCATCCGTTACATTAATGATGGTGCTTCCGACCAAGTCATGGAAAAATACTTTTCCTTCTTCTAAGGATGGCAATTCATCAATAGGCAAATACAATTTGCATCCGCAAAATTCTTGTGCTTCATCTATGCTGTGCAGCGATTCAAGTTTCAAATAAGCATTGCCATTCGATTTGATGCTTATTTCTTCGATATGAAAATCGACCAGTTGACCATTTTTTTTTTGTATTAAAACTGATCCCAGGTTCTCGTAGTGGGAAAGATTATCCGCATCAATAACAATTAGCAGCTGTCCTTTAAGTCCATGTGTTTTAATTACACGGCCCCATTCAAATACATCTTTTCTATTCATATGGTCAATAAAAAGAAAGGACTCCTTCTCAGGAGTCCTTATTAACTTTATATTAAATTAATATTAGTTCGCTTCTTCTGAGGGAGTTGATTCTTCAGTGGCGCCTTCTTCCGTTGAAGGCGTTACTTCAGCACTTGCTTCAGGAGCAACTTCATCAACAGTATCCTCAGCGTTTTCTTCAGCACTTACTTCAGCCGATAACTCACTTGTTTTAGCAAGAACTTGAGCTGCTTTTTCTTCTCTTTGCTTCGTTTCTACCGCAAATTGATCGTCTTTCTTTTTATTGCGTGCGGCATGAATAGCGTCCGTTGCTTTGTTGATTTTAGAATTCTTTTCTTCAAGCCACTGAGAAAATTTTTCATCAGCTTGTTCTTGTGTTAAAGCACCTTTTAAAACACCTACTTGAAGGTGTTTTTTAAACAGTAATCCTTTATAGGATAAAATGGCTTTGCATGTGTCAGAAGGTTGCGCTCCTTTCATCATCCAGTCCAATGTTCTGTTGGTGTCAATTTCAATTGTTGCAGGCTGCGTTAATGGATTGTAAACTCCCAAACGCTCAATATATTTACCATCTCTCGGAGCACGCGAATCAGTCACCACCATATGGTAAAAAGGTCTGCCTTTTTTTCCATGTCTTTGTAAACGAATTTTTGTTGGCATTTTAAATTATTTTGTTTTTGATCAAATTATAAACCCCGGTCTCCAAACGGGAGCGCAAAGATACAATTTTCCCTTTCACAACCAACCAAAATCTTTGTTGAAAAGTTTAGCGCTAATCAATTAAAATTCAGTTCAAAAAAGAAGTTTTCATCTTGCTCGGATTATCGCTTGGCGTGTTCTATATTTACAACACTTGTGGTGTTTCGCTACAATAACCCATTATTTAAATTAAATCATTTAAAATCAGTTAGTTGCATGTTAGATTTTTGTCATTTACACGTTCACAGTCAGTATTCATTGTTAGACGGGGCTTCCGATATCGATGCAATGATTGCCAAAGCGGTAAAAGACGACATGAAAGCAATAGCCATCACCGATCATGGTAATATGTTTGGTGTTTTTAAGTTTGTGGCAGCTGCAAACAAAGCCAACATAAAGCCTATTGCCGGCTGTGAATTTTATCTGGTAGAAGATCGGCACAAACAACAATTTGGGAATGGACAGAAAGATATACGCTATCACCAAGTTCTGTTAGCTAAAAATCAAATCGGTTATCAGAACTTAAGCAAACTATGTACGCTCGGCTACCAAGAAGGTCTGTACGGAAAATATCCACGGATCGATAAGGAATTGCTTTTACGTTACCACGAAGGATTGATTGCAACCACTTGCTGTTTGGCCGGTGAAGTGCCTCGAGCTTTTCATAGCAAAGGCGAAGCCGAGGCCGAAGAACTATTTAAATGGTGGTTGAATCTTTTTGGTGATGATTACTATATAGAACTTCAGCGACATGGAATTCCGGAGCAAGAGAAGTTGAATCAGTTTTTAAAAAGGATGAGTTTGAAGCACAATGTGCCAATGATAGTATCAAACGATGCGCATTATGTGGATGTAGAAGATAACGAAGCACATGATATTCTTTTATGTATAAACACAGGTGAGAAAAAAAGTACCCCAACCAATAAAGATTTTGGTGATAATGAGGCAAAAGTAAAAGGAGCTCGTTTTGCGTTTTACAACGATCAGTTTTATTTGAAAACAAAAGCTGAGATGCAGGAATTATTTAAAGATTTTCCTGAAGCAGTTGAGAATACCGTATTGGTAGCTGAGAAAGTAGAACCGCTTTCGCTTGAAAAAGAAATTCTACTTCCAAATTTTCCTTTACCAAAACCGTATCAATCAATGGATGAGTATTTAAAAGACTTGACCTACGATGGAGCAAAGGCACGATACGGACAAATAACTGCAGAAGTAGAAGAACGCATTAACTTTGAACTCTTTACTATTAAAACCATGGGATTTGCCGGATATTTTTTAATTGTATCCGATTTTATTAAAGCCGGTAAAGATATGGGAGTTGTAGTGGGACCGGGTAGGGGCTCAGCAGCCGGATCGGTGGTTGCCTATTGCATTGGTATTACCAATATCGATCCCATAAAATACAATCTGCTTTTTGAAAGGTTTTTAAATCCCGATCGCAAGTCTATGCCCGATATCGATACCGATTTTGACGATGAAGGTCGACAAAAAGTAATTGATTATGTAGTTGAAAAATATGGCCATCACCAAGTGGCACATATTGGAACTTTTTCAACCATGGCTGCAAAAATGAGTATAAAAGATGTGGCGCGTGTACTCGATCTTCCACTGAACGAATCGAATGAATTGGCCAAACGTGTCCCTGAAATTCCGGGCATAAAATTGAAAACCATTATTGAGGAAAACGAAAATCATATAAAATCAAAATGGAGTGTTAATGGTGATCATTTGAAAGATATTGCATTGTTAAAACAGATGTATGCCGAAACTGACCTCAAAGCTCAAGTTCTG
>Ga0116143_10000811_pt1 | contig 41035 bp, 33 predicted proteins | sample AD_UKC034_MetaG_FD_89745 | JGI IMG/M metagenome (GOLD analysis project Ga0116143, IMG submission 89745) | Active sludge microbial communities of municipal wastewater-treating anaerobic digesters from USA - AD_UKC034_MetaG | ecosystem: Engineered > Bioreactor > Anaerobic > Digestate | place: USA... | reverse complement strand
TGATTCCATCAAAACAGGATACACGAATAAACAACTGAGCTGGTGCAGCGAAAATGAAGGGTTAATATGGAGTTACCTGGTAAAAAATGAAGATCTGAATTCACTTAGCCCTGCTGTGCTTCAAACCTATATAGGGGAAGCACCATTTACACAAGGTTTTTCACAGGAATCTTCTCCGGGGAATATCGGCCAATGGATTGGCTGGCAAATCATAAAAAAATTTGTTGCAAAAAACCCTGATATGCTGCCCCAGGATATTATGAGGGCAGAAGCTAAAAAAATACTGGACGAGGCAAAGTATAAGCCAAAATAAACAGCTACTCTGCAACCGTTTCAAACAGCAACTATCTTTTGCGGAAATAACTTCTACAGTAATAATATCCGGAATATAAATTCCATACATTTACGGGTAACATGAAGTCTCTTTCCACTACTCTTACAGACCCTGTCTATACACCAAAGCTTTCATTAAGTGCTTATGACAAACTCTGGCTCCGTATCATGAATGATAAGCGGGATCTTCCTTTTATATACCTTCTAACAAAAATTCACATACTTGTATTACCGGTTGCCGTATTGTTGTTCACTCCGGTATTATCCGGATGGTGGTGGTGGATGGTAGCAGTCCCCTATTTCTATGTTTCCCAATTATATTTTAAAGGCCGTTTTGGGCTGATGTTCCATTGTCTATGCCACCGAAAAACTTTTAAAGCCCCTTACCAGCAACCATTTCTTACTTACATCACCTGGATTATCTGTCCCTTGTTTGGTCATGCCCCGGAAGGATACTTTAGTCATCATATGGGTATGCATCATATCGAAAATAATATGCCGGATGATACCAGCAGTACTATGGCATATCAGCGGGATAGCGTTAAGGATTTTCTGGCCTACTTCTTTAAATTCATATTCAGAGGTGTAATTGACACGATCCGATATTTGTTTGCCAGGAAAAGAAAAAAATTATACCAGCGGCTTACCATAGGAGAATATGTTTTCATGCTGTTCTGTATAGGCATGTGTTTTATTAACCTGAAAGCAACATTGGTTGTCTTTATTGTCCCTCTTCTATTTGCCAGGCTGGTAATGATGCTTGGCAACTGGGCTCAGCATTCTTTTGTTGACAGCAATGATCCGGGAAATTTATATACTAATTCTATCAACTGTATAAATACGGTCTACAATAAGACTTGCTGGAATGATGGCTATCACATTATTCACCATCTCCGTCCGGGAATGCACTATACTGAAATGCCAGGCGAGTTTTTAAAAAGAAAGGATGAATTTGCAGCTAATAAAGCCATTGTTTTTGATGGCATTCATTATCTCCACATATTTACCTGGCTGCTCACCAAACGGTATGATAAACTGGCTGATAATTTAGTAAATATCAATGGTAATATGTTTCAGTCAAAAGAAGAGGCGATTGAATTGATGAAAGAGAGAACGAAGAAAATAATCATTTAGTTGTACTTCATCGGGACGATCATCTCAAAAGAAGGGATACTTACGTTGAACATTTTTTTGTTATGCAGGTTTTCCATCTGGTATGTACCATACATCTTTCCCATTTCTGTCCGCAGATTACAGCCACTTACATACTGGTAATTTTCACCGGGTTGTAATGTAGGCTGAACTCCTACCACACCTTCCCCTTCCACCTCACGGTGACTGCCATTACTATCAAAAATATACCAATGACGCCGATGCAATTTTACGGGGAATGAATTATGATTCTCAAGAGTAATCCTGTAAGCAAACATAAATTCAGATTGCAACGGGTTGCTGTAATCAGATTGGTAGAATGTTTCCACACTTACCTGTACGCCTTCTGAGATCATACTGGTCATGAAGTAAAAATAACTAAAAACAGCCACGATTCAAATCTTGCCCATATTTAGCCGGTAAATACCCCATCAGAGCTTAATTTTGCGCCTGATTCAAATAAATCATATATGAAAATAGCTGTAGCAAAAGGCGATGGAATAGGGCCCGAAATCATGGATGCGGTACTTAAAATATTCAAAGCCAATAATGTACCCCTCGAATATGACTTTGTAGATATGGGTAAGTGGGTGTTTGACAAAGGCTTTAATAATGGAATGACCCCGGAAGCAAAGCAAACAATTGAGGCGCTTGGCCTCCTTTTCAAAGGACCGATGGAAACACCGAAAGGGAAAGGGGTGAAAAGCATAAATGTAACTGCCCGTAAAACCTGGAACACTTTTGCTAACAAAAGGGATTTCAGAACACTGCATGGAGTTGACACGGTATTCAGTAAAGCAGGAATTCCGATCGACATTACTGTTGTTAGAGAAAATATTGAAGACACTTACGGCGGAATTGAACATATGCTCACACATGATGTAGCTCTTAGTCGTCGTTTTATTACCCGGCCCGGTAGTATGCAGGTTATTCGCTATGCCTTCGAAATGGCCAGGCAAAAAAAAGCCAGGAGGATCACTTGTGTGCACAAGGCGAACATCATGAAAATAACGGATGGTTTATTTCTTGAGTGCTTCCAGGAAGTAGCCAAAGAATTTCCAGACCTGAAAGCAGATGACATTATTGTAGATGATCTTTGTATGAAGCTGGTTACGAGACCTGATACATTTGATGTATTGGTACTCACAAACCTGCAAGGTGATATTGTCTCTGATCTTTGTGCCGGTCTTGTTGGTGGTCTGGGCTTTGCCCCTTCTGCCAATATTGGTGATCATATCTCTATATTCGAAGCTGTGCATGGTACTGCACCGGATATCGCCGGTAAAAATATTGCTAATCCAACGGCATTATTATTAAGCGGTTTGGCCATGCTTCGTCATGTGGGCCTTACAGAAAATGCTGCAGTAATAGAAAATGCCTTGCTATATACGCTGGAAACCGGTGTGCATACCGGTGACTTTGGAGATAAGACAAAACCTTCTGTCAACACAACACAGTTTGCCGATGCCATCATCAGCAATTTTGGTAAAAAACCGGAGATTGGTGCAAGAGAAATAATTCCAAACAAACCCGGCACTCCTACCCCGTTGAAATTAGAAACAAACCCGATGATGATCTCAAAGGAAGGTGAAAGTGAAACGATAGTCGGAGTAGATTTATTTATTGAAAGCGGAGAACAACCATCTTCCATTGCTGACAAGTGCAAACGACATGCGGGTGTAAAATTCAACCTTGTGAATATCAGTAATCGTGGCACACAGGTTTGGCCAACAGGCTCAGTATATACCAATCTTGTAAATCAATATAATGTACGATTTGAAAGTATAAATGACGAGCCCCTGAACCAGCAGGATGTAATTGGTCTCTATGTAAGCATGAGTGGTAATTTCAAAATTTGTTCATTTGAGTTGCTAAATAAGTGGGGTAGTATGAAAGGATACTCACAGGCACAGGGGCAATAATTAGGATGACCGCTTTACTTTATTAACGTTATTGTACCCTTTCGGGTTTCCTGCGGCTTGTTTTCAAGTTGATAAATACAACTCCAGGCAAAGGTGCCTGAAGGTTGTTCGTTTCCCTGAATTTTTCCATCCCAACCCTCATGTGGATTGGTTGTTTCAAATAGTTTTTGACCCCATCTGTTGTAAACAGAAAACCTGTACACTATAACACGGCCAAAGAGCTTTGGCTGGCAAAGATCGTTTCTACCGTCATTGTTAGGAGTAAATGCGGTCGGCATATAAAATCCAATCGGACAACTCCTGGGGTCTATGCGTATTATTATCTTTGAAGAGGTATCGGAAGGTTGTGTTAAACAAGCGTAGTTACTTCTCATTATACAATCCACCTCATCTCCGTCTTTCAATGTGCTATTAATGTAAGAAGAGCTTGTATGACCAGTAAAAGAGCCATTGAGACGCCATTGAAATGCAGGTTGGCTTCCACCATTTAGCGATGACGTAACAAAAGTGGCAACAGTACCGTAACAAATCTCTGAAGGAAATAACGCTATGTTCACAGAGGGAGTGGCATAAGGTTTTATGTTAACCTCTATCATGTTCGATATAAAATTCTTTGGCAAAATGCAGCCTGTGAGTGAAGTCATCACTACCCTTACACTATCCCCATCATTCAATGTGTTTGAAATAAATACCGGCAAATCCGCACCTACATTGATTCCATTTACCTGCCACTTGTAGCTTACAGACGATCCTCCGTTCATTGCCACGGCATTAAATGTGAATGTGTCGCCTTCGCAAAGTTCTGTTGAAGTGGTATTGATGGTTACTGAGGTACGTTTCAAAAGAAATTTTGCAATAAAAATTTCTGAAATACCTCCCGAAAGAACTACCGATTGATCACATTTATTAAAATCTGCCGTCGCAGTAAAACTACCTGCCACATGAATATTTCCAAATGAATCTAAACAACTTCCCCTGATCCAATCAGTATTAGCCCCTCCCACTATCTTTCCACTTATAAAATTTCCAGCTGAATCAAATGCTGATATAAATCCATCAAAAGAACCAAAAGTGTTAATCTCAAAAAAACCGGCAGTAGGATCCAGGTCAATCAACCCGCTACCGATAACTCCTGTGAAAAAAAAATTGCCGCTATTGTCAATATTAATATTCGCATACAAATCATTTCCGGTTCCCCCGATTTGTCCGGCCCAAATGAAATCTCCGGCTGAATTAAGTTGATAAACAGCAATATCCGATTGCCCTCGTGTCGTTAAATTAAAAACCCCGGGACCCGGGTCAAAATCTGCCATACCGTAGAAACCTGCGGTCAAAAAAATATTGCCGGCTCTATCAATATCAATATCTACGCCTGCTGTAACGTTTGTACCACCAGCTTGTTTTACCCATATAAATGATCCGGAACTATTGAGTTTTAATATAAAGGCATCCATTAGCCCGTTTGCTGTTATATAAGAAACACCTGAATCAGGATCGAAATCTACAAGTCCGGAAAAGGTACCGGTTATAAAAATACTCCCTGCAGCATCAAGACTAACTCCATTATTTGAATCGGTGGAAACACCCCCAATTTGCTTGCCCCATATAAAATTTCCATCCGAACTAAGTTTTAGGACAAAACCATCATCTACCCCAGCAGAGGAGAGATTAATAACGCCGGCACCCGGATCAATATCAATGGTATTTCTAAAAGAACCCACTAATATGACATCGGAATTATTTGTAAGCTCTATTGAAGAAATATCGTCTAGTCCCGAACCTCCGATCTGCTTTCCCCAAATCAGATTTCCAGCGGGATCGAACTTTACAATAAGAACATCACTAAAGCCTAGGGAAAGAAAATTTGAAGTACCTGGTCCCGGATCGATATCTATAGAGGATTGAAAGTTAACAGTAAAATAAATATTATTCTGATTATCCGCTTTAACATCACGACCAAAACAGATCGAGTTCCCTCCCAATTTTTTTGCCCATAAAATGAGACCCTCCTTACTATATTTTGCTATAAAAACATCCTGGGTCCCAGAAGCAGTCATATTAAAAACACCTGTGCCAGGATCGAAGTCAGCAGTACCAGTAAAGCCTCCGGTAACAATTATGTTTCCTTGTAAATCAATTGTAATGTCATTAGCATAATCAGCATCGTTTCCTCCTATACCTTTGACCCAATTTAAGTCGATAAATTGGGGGTAAGCAGAGATATGACAGCTAAGTAAGAAAAAAAATAATAAGATTATCTTTCGCATATATCTTACCGAGTAAACATAAATATACATCATTCCCCTTCTTAACAAAAGGACAATCAGAAAAAATTCATGTAGAAAACAAGGTGATTAGTCTGCTCCATACCCTGCCCAAACGTTACACATGTTAAGTAAAAAAATCATGCTTTTCCCAGTTTTTTATTATAGCTAACCACAGGTATACCAAAAATAGTCCTCGCAACAATACTACCATCAAATCTGTAAAGCCCTAAATTGATTTACTTGTAAAAATGGAAATATGCATACCATTTCCATTTTTAAATTTAGCTATTCTGTAAATTAGAATTTCATAATAACGATTCTTCCTACTTACTTTTAATATAAAATCATTCGTTCTGTTATGGCATTAGAAACACTGAAATACACTAACAACGAAGTAACCGTTGTTTGGAAACCGAAAATCTGTACCCATTCTACTATTTGCTGGAAAGGATTAATTGAAGTTTTTAATCCAAAGGAAAAGCCCTGGATAAAAATCGATGGAGCAACAACGGAGAAAATAATTGAACAGGTACGAAAATGTCCCAGTGGGGCATTAAGCTATTACCTGAATGCAGCCACTCAGGAGTCGCCGGATAAGGTAATTGCGGAATCTGCCAATATTATGAAAGTGGAAGTAACTCCTGATGGTCCTTACCTGATAAAAACCGAATGTGTTATTGTACATAGTAATGGAACTGAAGAAACAAAAACCGGAACGGTGGCTTTATGCCGTTGCGGATCTTCCGCTAATAAGCCCTATTGTGACGGCAGTCATAGAAAGATCGGTTTTGAGGGATAACATCATTCAATAAGACGCAATTTCCTGGCCATTCCGATGGATATAAGAATAATACCAGCTAGTATTACTATAACCGGCATTAGTAATTTTTTATTTTCTTCAAATGCATTTCGTTGAAAAAAATACACTCCTGCGAGACAAAAAATAATACCAGTAATAATTAGTGACCACGGATGTTGCATCAGAGCTTTTTAACATTTTTATACCCGTTCTTCAATAACCACTGCACTACTTTTTCCCGCTGGTCTCCCTGCACAATAATCTCTCCATCCTTTGCTGAGCCGCCGGTACCGCAAAATGATTTTAGTTTTTTACCTAAATCTTCCAGATCATCTTCCCTGCCAACAAAACCTTCAACAAGAGTAACAGCCTTACCTGCCCGATGTTTAGTATCTAATTTTACTTTTAGTTTCTGCTGAGCTGGTAGCAGGGTTTCAGCGGTGGTCTGTTCTTCTTCGAAAGAAAAATTAGGGTCTGTGCTGTAAACGAATCCCTTGGTATCTGGTTTATTCTTCTTAGACATATTTTTTATACAATTACCGCTTTCAAGCTTAAATCCAAACTCTTCGCCTGATGTATCAATGCCCCCACACTTACATAATCCACTCCTGTTCTTGCATAGTCCTCAATATTATCAAGATTGATGCCCCCGCTGGCCTCAGTTTCAAAATTGTTGCCAATTAGTTTTACAGCCTCCGCTATCTGTTCTGGTTTAAAATTGTCCAGCATAATGCGGAATACTTTTCCTTTCCCAACAGCAATTACTTTTTTCACATCATCCACACTCCTTGTTTCCACTTCTATTTTTAATCCGGGCTTTACGGTTCTTACATACTCCGCTGCTTTGTCAATTGCTTTTTCAATGCCCCCGCAATAATCAATATGATTATCCTTCAGCATTATCATATCATACAATCCAAACCTATGGTTTACGCCTCCCCCAATTCTTACCGCTTCTTTTTCAAGCAGCCTGAAATTAGGAGTCGTTTTTCTTGTATCCAGCAGCCTTGTTTTGTATCCTTTTAATTTGTCAGTGTATTGCTTTGTCAAAGTGGCAATACCGCTCATTCGTTGCATACAATTAAGTACCAGTCTTTCACATTGCAAAATTGTATGTACTGAAGTTTCTACTTCAAACGCTTTTTCCCCATACCTCATTTCTTCACCATCTTCTTTAAAGACAGTAATAACTGAAGCCGGCTCCTTATAACTGAATATTTTAAGGGCTACCTGCATTCCTGCCAGCACACCATCCTGTTTTATTTTCAGAACTGCTTTCCCTTTTGCACTTGCCGGGATACAGGATAAAGTAGAATGATCGCCATCCCCAATATCTTCCTTTAAAGCTTCATCAATCAGGTGATGCAGTTGCTCGTCAAAACTCATAGCTGCAAAAATACTATTTCGTTTATTGATGATAGGGTATAAGCAAAAAAAACCCGTTATATTGATTATAACGGGGATAAAAAATATTTTACCAGTTTAGTCTATCGACTGAAATCGTATTTCTTTAACAACATCTTTCCCGCTTTTTGACTTCATAAAAATATTTGTGCGGAAATTACCTGAATTAGTTTGCAGGGTGCCGATAGCAAAATAGCCACCGGGAGAAGTTCCTTTATGCTTCAACTCAAAGCCCCTGACACCATTGTTAGAAAAAAAGTCCTTAACAATAAGTTGTGCCTGGGCTTTACTGTAGCTATCACTTTTATCAGGTAAGGTTAATTCCACCGTATCATCAAAATATTTAGCCAACTCCGAAGCGTTACCAGACTTTAAAGCGTTGATAACTTCATCAATACCTTCCTGCGCTTTAAAAGAAGAAAACAGCAAAATGGTAGAGAGCAATAAAGATGTAAAAATCTGTTTCATATCAATTCAAATGTTGGTTTTCACAGAAGTACTAAACTAAAAACATGCCATGTTATAAATCAGTAATCAACGGGTACTAAAATACTAAAAATCAGCATCTTTTGATAAATCCGGCTGGGAAATAGCTGATTTGGGTGTAGTTTTACAGGGTACGGACGGGAATTATTCCCTTAAAAATATGTTTATACCCCTTAATAATATTACATGTCAGCAAAAAAAGTAATTCTTATCATCATGGACGGCTGGGGATTAGGAAAAGTTGCATCCTCCGATGCTATCCAGCATGCTAATGTACCTTTTACGAAAAGCCTTTACTCGAAATATCCCAATACTACTCTTGTTACTTGTGGTGAGGCTGTCGGTCTGCCTGACGGGCAAATGGGCAACTCTGAAGTAGGCCACTTGAACCTGGGTGCCGGCAGGATAGTATACCAGGAACTGCAGAGAATTAATGTAGCAGTAAGAGATGGCTCTTTTGCGAAGAATCAGAAATTGCTGAGTGCTATGCGTATTGCGAAAGAAAATAACAAGCCCCTGCATTTGCTTGGATTGGTAAGTAATGGAGGAGTTCATTCACATATCAATCACTTAAAGGCTATTGTGGATGTCTGTAATAATGAGGGGCTAAAAGAAGTATTCATTCATGCTTTTACCGATGGCCGTGATTGTGACCCAAAGAGCGGGCTGGCCTTTATCATCGAACTGCAACAACACCTGAACTATAGTATTGGAAAAATTGCATCTGTAAGCGGAAGATATTATGCCATGGACCGGGATAAAAGATGGGAAAGGATAAAACTGGCCTATGATGCATTGGTAAAAGGAGAAGGAGCCAAATCTACAGATGCAGTAGCAGCTGTTGAAAATTCATATAAAAACAATGTAACTGATGAATTCATCAAACCGACAGTGATAGTGGATGAGTCACAGCAACCCCTGGCAACTATTAAAAATGGAGACGTAGCTATTTGTTTTAATTTCAGAACAGACCGCTGCAGGGAAATTACACAAGTACTTACACAAATGGACCTGCCGGAATTTGATATGAATAAGCTATCCCTTCATTATACCACAATGACAGAATACGATAAAACGTATAATAATATAGAAGTAATTTTTGAAAATGATAATCTCAACAATACTTTAGGCGAAATACTGGAACAAAACGGGTTAAAACAGATACGGATAGCAGAAACAGAAAAATACCCCCATGTAAGTTTCTTTTTCAGTGGTGGCCGTGAAAAACCTTTTGAAGGAGAAAAAAGAATAATGATACCTTCTCCCAAGGTAGCCACTTACGATCTGCAGCCCGAAATGAGTGCATACCAGGTAACTGATGCAATTGTAGCAGAAATAAAGAATAAGTCAGCAGATTTTATTTGTTTGAATTTTGCCAATGCAGATATGGTGGGTCATACCGGCATTTGGGAAGCGGCTATAAAGGCGGTTGAAACGGTTGATAAATCTGTAGAAAAAGTAGTTACAGCAGGACTTGCAAACGGGTATACTATTTTCCTGACAGCAGATCATGGTAATTCAGATTATATGATCAACGAAGATGGTTCTCCAAACACGGCACATACTCTGAACCCTGTACCCTTCTTTATAATCGACAAGGAATGGAGTGGAACAATAAAGCCGGGTAAACTGGGAGATATTGCTCCTACTATTCTTACCATGATGAAATTACCGGTACCAAAAGAAATGACCGGTAATATCCTGATTAATTAATTTTAAACCCAAATAGAGAAATATGTTTAAAAAAATTATGCTGGGATTATTAGCAGCCCTTATAATAATACAATTCATACATCCAAAAAAGAATAAAGCAGAAGGTTCGCAGCCCAATTATATTGGAAATAATTTTTCTGTTCCGGCGGATGTAAAAACAATACTTGAAAAAGCCTGCAACGATTGCCATAGTAATAATAGCAACTACCCCTGGTATGCCAATCTTCAACCTGTTCACTGGTGGATGGAAAAACATATAAAGGATGGGAAAAAACATTTAAATTATGACGAATACACTAGCCGTCCGCTCCGGTATCAATACCATAAAATGGAAGAAACGATTGAAATGATAAAAGAAGGTGAGATGCCATTAAATTCTTATACCTGGACCCATAAAGATGCAAAGCTCAGTGAGCAAGAAAAAACAAAATTGATCAGCTGGGCTGAATCCGTTATGGACAATATGAAATCGAAATATCCGATTGATAGCCTGGTACGCAAAAAAAATTAGTACCTTACACTACCAATTCAATGTGAAAGCCAATTCAAAAAAAACAGTCAGTCTTTTCTTCATCCTGCTTGGGGCTACCCCCTTATTGTTTATTCTTTCATCTGATATCAGAAAATGGGATATTAAGATCCGCATGAAAGAAAGAACTTCCGAGAAACAAGAATTACAAACTATTGTACTTCCTGAAAGTGAAGTTGTCTGGATGGATAAACATGAGATATATGTAAATGACAAAATGTTTGATATCAGCACTGTTAAACTTGAAAAAGGGATTTACACTTTTAAAGGATTATACGATGAAGAGGAAACAAAACTGGTAAAGCAGCAACAAAAACCTGTCTCGCAAAGCACAGAAAACATGAAACTTTTATCCCGGTTGTTTAAGTTTCTGCAAAATTTTTATTATAAGCAGCCTGTGCTTTGCTTTGATTTAACGCAACAACAAAACAATTACCCATCATTACAATCATCTGCAATAGTTTCACTGTACCTGAAAATAACTACTCCACCTCCACAGCTTATTTGCTAAACATACATAGCAAATCACATTATTAACTAACTATATTATTATGAGCAAAAAATGCTTGCTTGCTCTGTTATGCATTGTATGCATGACTGAAGCTGGCAATACCCAGGAGGATACAACAACTGAAAAAACGTTGGGAGAGGTCATCGTATCTGTAAACAAATGGGAACAAAAACTGAATGAAGTACCCAACAAAATTGTAAAAGTCAATAGATATGATATCTTAAAAAATAATCCCCAGACGGCGGCTGATTTATTAGGACAGACAGGTACTGTCTTCATTCAAAAAAGTCAGTTGGGTGGTGGAAGCCCGATGATCCGTGGTTTTGCTACAAACCGTGTATTATTGGTCATTGATGGGGTTCGTATGAACAACGCTATTTACCGCAGCGGCAACCTGCAAAACATAATAAGTATTGATGCTTTGAGTACTGAAACAGCCGAAGTAATATTTGGCCCTGGTTCACTTATCTATGGCAGCGATGCCATTGGTGGTGTAATGGATTTTCATACCCTGGATGCCCGGTTTTCAAAAGATAAAAAGATACTGGTGAAAGGAAGTGTGCTGGGCAGGTATTCAACAGCCAATAAAGAAAACACCTTTCATGCTGATATTAATCTGGGTTGGAAAAAATGGTCGCTGTTATCATCCCTTTCTTACAGCCAGTTTGACGATTTAAAAATGGGAAAGCATGGCGGACAAGACAGCTATCTCCGGCCAGAGTATGTTAAAAGGATAAATGACAAAGACAGTATTGTGAAAAACGGCAATCCCCGCATTCAACGTTTCAGCGGATATGACCAGTTGAATTTCTTACAAAAAATACGCTTCAGGCCAAATGAGCATTGGGATTTACAATACAGCTTTACCCATGCAAAAACAGGCGATGCCCCTCGCTACGACCGGTTGATTCAATACCGGAACGGAGCACTGCGTTTTGCAGAATGGTATTATGGTCCCATGCTCTGGAATATGCATGCCCTGCAGATTTTGCATTCCAAAAAAACAAGTATCTATAATGATGCCCGGTTAACAGTGGCATACCAGGGTTATGAAGAGAGCCGTATTGACCGCACAAGAGCTAACAACAATCGCAACAGGCAGGCAGAATTGGTTGATGCCATCAGTGCCAATTGGGATGCAACAAAAAATATTGGCAACGGCCAGTTGTTTTATGGACTTGAATATGCGCACAACAAAGTTGGTTCCTTTGGAGAAAGAACCAATATCAGTACTGATGCCGTAACACCAATGGTAAGCCGTTATCCGGATGGTAGTACCTGGAGCACTACTGGTATCTATGGTAGTTATAAAATAAACCTGCATACAAAAGTAACATTGACGACAGGTTTGCGATACAGCTATAATACATTAGATGCCACTTTCGATACTACATTTATCAAGTTCCCGTACAAGAATGCAGAACTGAGAGACGGCGCTTTGACTGGTAACGCAGGTCTTGTATTTCGACCATCAGAAGGCTGGCAATTGAATGGAAATATTTCTACTGGCTATCGTATGCCCAATGTAGATGATATTGGAAAACTGTTTGAAAGTGTGCCGGGAAATATTACCGTTCCAAATCCGGATCTAACTCCTGAATATGCCTGGAATTTTGAAATGGGTATCATAAAAAATATTCCTAATAAATTACGCATTGAGTTAAATGGTTTTCACACCGTTTTAAATAATGCTATTGTTCGTCGCCCAACCACATTCAATGGCGCTGACAGTATTTTGTTCAATGGCGTATTAAGCCGGGTAGAAGCCTTACAAAATGTGGCAAAGGCAACCGTTTCTGGTTTTCAGGCAAGTGCAGAATTCTATTTTACCAAATTGGTATCATTGCAAACTCATGCTAACTGGATAAGTGGAAAAGAAACGGATGATGTAAAAGATGAAAAGGTACCGCTTCGTCATGCACCTCCTTTTTATGGAAGCACATTACTGCGTTGCCGCCTGAAAAAACTATTTGCAGAAGCATCGGTACAGTATAATAGTGAAATTGAAAATGCAGACCTGGCACCTTCTGAACAGGCAAAAACAGATATTTATGCAAAAGATGCCGATGGCAAACCTTACTCACCGGGATGGTATGCATTGAACCTGAAAGCCTCTTACCAGGTATCAGGTAATTTGCTGGTAACAGCTGGTTGGGAAAACATAACTAACCAACGGTATCGTCCTTATTCGTCCGGCATAGTGGCTGCTGGCTCTAATTTTATTATTTCTTTGAGAGCTTCGCTTTAACCAAAGAAGGGTTTGTATAAAAGCAAGCCCTTAATTTTTTAATTATGAGCAATACTAAACAACAAGCTAAATGGATTCGCTGGCTCCGCTGGCTACACCGGAAGATTGCTATTTTCTTATTTGTTTTTTTCCTTGTCATTTCTATCACCGGGTTATTACTCGGCATAAAGAAACAAACGGGGTTACTAGCTCCAACCCGAAAAGGAACTTCCGCTAATCTCTCTACCTGGCTTAGTGTGGATAGTTTACACAAAAAAGCAATTGGTTATCTTCAGGATTCCGTGTCAAAAAGCCTTTCTATTGATCTTGACAGAATCGATATCAGGCCTGATAAAGGCACTGTGAAATTCATATTCAAAGATCATTTTAATGGGCTCCAGTTAGATGGTACTACAGGACAGTTGCTTCAGGTGGAAAAAAGAAGAAGTGATTTTATTGAAAAGCTACATGATGGATCTATACTGGATAAGATATTCGGGACCGATGGCGATCAGATAAAAGTCAGTTATACGGTTATCATGGCACTTAGCCTTCTAATGCTTATACTTTCCGGCCTGTGGCTCTGGTATGGCCCCAAAAGGCTTAGAAAAAGCCGTATCCGCCAGACCCAAGGATAGCCAATGCGTAAAAATCCTAAACCCAGAGGGGGTCGTTATCTGTTACTTTGCTCTAAATTTTACAATTTGGTGCAGCAATCGTACGGAAAAAATGTCTAATTTACAGGCAACCAAAGGGTAGTTATGACCGAGGAAGCCATATTACAAGGTTGTTTAAAAAATGATGCCACAGCCCAACGGGAGTTGTATAACAGGTACAGCCCCAAAATGCTGGCAGTGTGTTATCGTTTTGCTCACAACCGGGAAGACGCTGAGGATATGCTTCAGGAAGGTTTTATCAAGGTGTTCCTGCAGATTCACACCTTTGAAAATCGGGGAGCTTTTGAAGGATGGGTACGGCGAATCATAGTTCATACCTGCATCAATATCCTCAAAAAGAATAAGAAGTTCAATGAAAGTGTTGATATAATACATGCCACCGGGGTGCAGATCAGAGAAGAAAGTGTGCCAGCAATTATTCAGGCAAAACAGGTTGTGGAATGTATAAGGCTTTTACCGATAGGCTATAGAACTGTATTGAACCTGTATGCAGTGGAAGGTTACAGCCACCGGGAAATTGCCAATATGCTCGATATAGAAGAGAGCACCAGCCGCAGCCAATATACCAGGGCGAAAGCTATGCTTGAAGATATTTTGATCCGTAAAAGAATATTATTACAAAAACCAAAACATGAAAATAATTGGCTTGCTGCTGTTAGCCAGAGATAAATTTAAAAGTACCCTTAATTGCTGACTGGTTATGGAGAGTAATTTTAATAATAGAGATTTTGAGCGGTTCCTGAAGCAAAATGCTGACCAGTACCGGATGTTTCCATCTGAGAATGTATGGAAAGGCATCCACAGTACATTACATACCCGCAGAAGATGGTACGGTATAGGTCTTGCCCTTCTCCTCCTTACCACAGGTGCTGTGACCTGGGTAATGCTAACCAGCAGCCCATCTTCAAAGGAAAATGAACTGGCTGCTAATAAGCAGGTGATAGTTCCGGTTAAAAAAATACAAAAGGAACAACAACCAATTGTAATTACTCCTCTTAAAAAGAAAGATATAGATGAAGAAATATTAATAGCCTCTCCGGGTAACCACCAGAAAAATCTTTTTTTGGCCACCCCTATAGTTGAAGATCAAGATAATAAGTTGACAGAATTACAAAAAACAAATGCTGTTATTCCGATTTCCAATTCACCGGGCAGCCTTCCTGCTACAATAGCATCAGTTCCTTCTCCTGTGTCTAAAGTAAATACTTCCGGAAATAATAGGGCAGCTGTTAAGGCAGAAACACCAAAACATAATGTCGCTGTTAATATAGTTCCGGCTATCATTAATGAAGAAAAAATTGATCAACCCTCTCTTGTCCCTGCTGAAAATAATAAAACTGACGAGGTAAGCACAGCAGCGCAAAAAGATATATACCCTTTGAGTATCGAAAGTGTTATTAATTCTTATAAAAGCAGTAGAAAATCAAAGAGATTATCCTGGCAGGTTTACTTTACACCTACTATCAGCTATAGGGAATTAAAAGAAAATAAGCAATTTATTAACGCTGCACGTTCAAATCTTACTTCTACTTCTGTAGTATTTTCTCCGGATTTAAATAGCATCGTTACACATAAACCGGACCTGGGATTTCAATTAGGATTTTCTACTGGCTATCCTCTCTCTAAAAAAATAAGACTTATAAGTGGCCTGCAATTTAACGTAAGTAAATACGATATAAGGGCCTACAACTATCCGGGTGAAGTTGCCACCATTGCACTAAGTACGGCCAGTGGGGCTACCAGTACGGTTTCCACTATCACTAACTATCGTAGCGCAGGCGGTAGTAAGGCAAACTGGCTTCGCAATCTTTATGTCTCTGCGTCAGCGCCTATTGGCGTTGAGCTAAAACTTGCTAGTAATAAGAAAACATATTGGGGTGTTAGCGGTACTGTTCAACCCACCTATGTATTGGGCAATACAGCCTATGTCATTTCAACGGATTATAAGAATTACGCAGAAATACCTTCTTTGACCCGAAAGTGGAATATTAATACAGGCTTTGAAGCCTTTGCCGGCTTCTCTGTAGGGAAAACAGACTGGAGAGTGGGTCCGCAAGTTCGTTATCAAACCATGTCAAGCTTTAAAAAAGAATACCCTGTTCGAGAATATCTTTTTGATTTTGGTTTAAAAATGGGCATAATGCTCAAAAAGTAAAACTGACACTAACTGCCGCTTTGCTTAGAATATCCCGTCTGCTAACCAGGCGGGATATTTGCTTTCTGTTTGTTTTCAATAACCGTGTTTACGCTAATTTTAGGCCATGAAACAATATTTCCGATTAGTACTGGCTGTTGCAGTCCTTTCATCCGCTTGCAAGGAAAAAGAAAAGGAAGATGAAAAAAAATTCATCTCTGTATTATCGTTAATAGAAAAACAAGTGGCACATATAGATACATCGCTTTATGCCATTACGAAATATGTCATTAAAGACAGCCTGCATATTGATACCCTGTATATTCCAAGGGAGGAGTTTCGCTCTGTGGCAAAGGACTTTTTAGAAATCCCTGACCTGTCTGCAAAAAAAGTCGCAAAACGTTATAAAGAAGAAACCCGTTACGATGAACTGCTCAATCGTGTTATCATCAGTTATATTCCAGTAAACCCCGAAAAGGAAGAAATACAAAAACAGGAAATCCTTGTAACGCCAAATATAGCGACTGGTGACAAAGTCAATACGATTTTAATCAGCCGGGTCATCAATAACAGGGATGGGTTTTTACAAAAAGAAATGCTCTGGCAAATGGATAAAAGTTTCCAGATGGTAACTTCCACGCAAAAGCCCGGGCAACCTGAAGTAATAACTACAACTAAAGTGACCTGGAACGAGGAAGATGATCAATGACGGCTTCAGAATTTCAACATATAGCCACCAGTATACCTGCACAACCAGGCATTTATAAATACTTTGATAACAATGATGAACTGCTCTATGTAGGCAAAGCAAAGCATTTGCGTAAACGGGTAAGCTCTTACTTTTCAAAAACTTTTACCAGCTATAAAACCTATGAACTGGTTCAGCGGATTGCCAGGATTGAGTTTACCATTGTTAGCTCAGAGCAGGATGCCTTCTTGCTTGAAAATACCTTAATCAAGCAATTTCAGCCCAGGTTCAACATAAACCTGAAGGACGATAAGACCTATCCTTTCATCGTTATTAAGAATGAGCCTTTTCCAAGAGTGTTTCTTACCCGGAAAAAAGTCAATGACGGCTCCGAGTACCTGGGACCCTATACGTCTGTTAAAAAGGTAAGGGAATTACTGGAGTTCATTAAACAAACAATACAGCTCAGAAATTGCTCCCTGAATCTTTCCGAGACCAATATTAAAAAAGAGAAGTACAAAGTTTGTCTGGAGTATCATTTAGGTAATTGCAAAGGACCATGCGAGGGGCTGCAAACCGCTGATGATTATATAGAAAACCTTATTCAACTCAAAAACCTGCTTCGGGGAAACCTGGCGCCGGTTATACGTCATTTCAAAGAGGAAATGAAGAAACTGGCAGCCGAACTTGCTTTTGAAAAAGCCTCGCTGGTAAAAAAGAAGATCGATTTTTTAGAGAATTATCAGTCACGATCTATAGTTGCCAATACCAAAACTGGCAGTATAGATGTTTTCTCTATACTAAAAGAAAAAGAAATTGCCTATGTAAATTACCTGATGGTTAGAAATGGGGCGATCATACAAACACAAACTAATAAAGTAGAAACCCATCTTGATGAAGAAGCGGAAGAAATATTAAGCTTCTCAGTGGTACAATTGCGGGATACATTTAATAGCGATGCTGCCGAAATAATAGTTCCATTCCATATTGATTACCCACAGAATGAAGTTATTGTGACTGTTCCAAAAGGTGGTGACAAGAAAAAACTTTTAGCACTTTCGGAGAAAAACGCCAATCATTTTATTGAGGAATTAAAAGCCAAAGAAAGACTAAAGCTTAATATCAGGAATGCTGATATGTTTAAAGTGCTTGAGCAGCTGCAGAAAGATTTGCAATTACAGGATATGCCTGTTCATATTGAGTGTTTTGATAATTCTAATTTCCAGGGTAGTTACCCGGTTTCCGCCATGGTATGCTTCAAAAATGGTGTACCTAGTAAGAATGACTACAGAAAATTCAACGTTAAAACCGTGGAGGGCATTAATGATTTTGCGACCATGAAAGAGGCTGTTTTCAGGCGATATAAAAGAGTCAAAGATGAAGGACAGTCTTTCCCACAATTAGTGATTATTGATGGCGGCAAAGGCCAGTTAAGCGCTGCCAATGAGGCTATAGCAGAACTGGGCCTGACCGGAAAAACTACTCTTATGGGTCTTGCAAAAAATGAGGAGGAGATATTTTTTACAGGTGACACAAGCTCCCTTAAATTGCCTTACAACGGCAGCAGCCTGAAAATAATCAGGAGGATCCGTGATGAAGTGCATCGTTTCGGCATCACTTTTCACCGGCAAAAAAGAAGCAAAGGCACCTTTAAAAATGAATTAGAAGAAATTCATGGAATCGGTAAATCAACAGCTGATATACTGATGAAAGAGTTTAAATCAGTAAAAAAAATAAGGGAAATGAGTGAGGAAAAATTAGCTGCAATAATAGGCAGATCAAAGGCCCGGATCCTTATTGAGTATTATCAAAAACAAATTTCCTGAAGCACTTGAATATTCTGTTTTTCACTCGACCAGGGGCAAAAAAAATGGGGCCGGAATAGAAATTCAGCCCCGTTTTTAAAATCCAATATCCTATGAAAAACCAAGACGAAAGTACAACTTTTATCCAATTATCCTATAGGACTTTTACGATTTTCGAAACTTTTTTTCTTCTAATACTGAGCTAGTTATACGACAAAAAAGCCCCTTAACAGGGGCTTTTTGATTGATGTTTAAACAAACAATAAGGTATTAGTACGACCAGAGATCCTGCTCGAAATTGAATATCTTTTCTTTAATATTTTCTCCCTCCAACAGCCTCAGGATGGGGTCATTGATATAGTTCCTGATCATTTTATTTCCTGGATTATCCAAGGTTGATTTTACAATGTAACTGCTGAACATACGGCTCTCAAACAGTTCTTCCCATGTCATCCTGCTCTGACCCATATTCTTGGGATTATATACTTCAGCCTTTACAAGCATGGGTCTCAAATCAGGGTAGTAAACCCAAAACAATGAGGATGTACCTCTTTCTTTTGTTGTATTAGGAATATACTCAGTTTTGAGTAATCCTATACCTAAGATCCGAACAAACATACGGCTTGATTCCCTATCAAAGACCCACTCTTCTTTCAAACGGATTCTTGTAACAGATTTTGCATCAAAACTTGCTCTTGTCACATTCCATCCAACTATCTTATCAATTTGCTTTGTATCGTAAATTGGGAAAGTATCGAGCTTACCAGAGGTTAGTTGCTGAACATCCGCAATAGCAAGCGGAGTAGTAAATCTATCGTCGGAAAAAGCAGTTACTTCTCCGGTTTGTACCGCTTTCATCAGCATATTAACGAATATCTGACTGCCGTTATCATCTACTGCCTCATACATGAATATTTTGTTCATTTTCTCCCTGAGATCCAGTTCTCTCCATACTTTCTCTGCATATAAGGCATCATCCCAGCGAAGATGTTCATAGATGAGTGGGGTACGCTGAGTAAGGCTACCCTTATCAAAAGCGTTATCATTTCTCAACGACTTCTTAGGGGAAATATCATTACTTGTAGTATCATATGTTATTGGCAAATTAGCCAGGGGATCATAACCAGACGGAGGCTGATTATTATTATTCTGCTGTTGTTCATTACCACCAGTAGTAGGTGGGGCCGGATTTGTAGAAGGATTATTTGTATCCTTCCTTTTCTTGGACGGTCTTTGTGCATTTGCATCGATCAGCAAAAAGGCTGAAACCACCAAGCATAAACCGAACTTTAAGAATTTCATATTCATATCGCACTATTTAATATAATAAACGAGTGAAGGAGCCTTTGTAGTACGTCCATCCGGACCTTTTACCCTGATATCGTCAATTGTTACCATTCTATCAGCTTTAACATGCTGATTTATAGCATTTCTTACTGCACCAGAGAAAGCAGCTCCCTGAACGGGTATTGAAATAATATCATCGTCTGTATCACAAGTAAACGTAAAGCTTACCACATCATAGTTCAGCTCGAAAGGGAAGTTTTTAATACCTGCCCCTACACCTCCCTGAGCTTTAAAAGCCCCGGCAAGGAATGGTTCGCCACTTTGCTTTCCTCCAACATAGGCTTGTGCTTCCGGTATAGTACGAACCCTGAAATTGCTTGCTCCAGCGACTTTGCCGTCAACTGTAACAGTGATAATCGTATTATCATTAACAGTATTTACACGAGCAACATATTTACCGGTGCCCGGTACTTTGACTAAAGAACCATTGTTAATAGTTGCTTTGATCCTGTCATCACCACCTCCACTGGCAGCAATTGTAACAGGGTTATCAACTCCTATATACAATACGTTCATTTTATCAAGTGCTATTGAAGCATTAGCTGAGCCGACAGTGTATTCAACAGGTATAGTCCTTGTTTGAGGATTTCCATCCTGGTCTGTAAATGCTACAGTAACATTAATCGTATGTGAACCAACACCGCCTGCTGCTGCTTTATAAATTGCCTGACCTTTCTCATTTAATGACACACCCGAACCATTGATAGTAACAGTAGGTAGTTTTGTTTTACTGAACGCACCCAAACCGGCAGTAATTTCAATTTCCTGACCCGGCATAAGATACTTAGAGTTCTGCCCAACAATTGCTTCAAAAGTATCAAATCTCAGTTCAACTTTACCAACCTGCTCATGACAGAATGTAACGACTTTATTTTCTGATGTTTTGATATCATTCTGAAATTTACTGAGGATACTTAGAGCTCCTACAGCAGGTGCCATATAAAAATAAGCTTCCTCCCATGTTTTCTTTTTTGAAGTAGTTGGCTTAGGAGGAGTGAGATCGACCTGCAATGAATTTGTGAACTCTGTAGCTATTGCTGAATCAACTCCCAATATATTCTTCTTAAATGCTTCAAGAATCTTATAAAGTTCCTTACCTTTTCCTTGCTGGACAAAGATCCTTGTAGTTGCATTTTGCTCATCTTCTTTAAACTTGCCGCCCTTTGAAGATTCAGTGATTAATTCTTTCTTTAGATTTTCAATAAAATTATATGCCGTAGCAGAATAATCCATCACTTGCTTTGCTTTTGGCTGCCAGATTTCTGCCTTAGCCTTGGTGGTAGGGTCAGATATTTTTTCTGTCAACGAAGCAAAAATTCTGTCTGAAGATAATTTTACTGCGCTATTGGTTTTCTCCAGGCTTTCATTTATCGTTTTAAAGGCATTGAGGATCTCAGCCGAAATGTTAATAGCCAGTAAGGCTGTCAACACCAGGTACATGATATTGATCATCTTCTGCCGGGGTTCTTTAGGTAAAGACATGAAGATTCGTGGTTTTTAAATTAGAAATAGTGACTTCTTTGAATCACGGATACGGATTCGTTCTTTTAAAGTTTTGTTTTAGCTGCGACCCTGCATGGCTGTTAACATGTTACCATAGATATTATTCAAACGGCCCAGGTTAGATGCCAGGTGTCCGATTTGCTCCTGTACTCTCTTCGCATCTTCAGCACTGTTAAGCATTGAATTAGATGTTTCAGAAAGTTTACCATAGAATGCATTCAATGCTTTCAGGTGGTTATTGCTCTCCTGCAATTCGAGTTCATAAATTGTATTCAGCGAAGACAGGTTTTTGGTCAATACCTGGATCTGCTCATGGAATACCTTAGCACCTTCTGTTGCTGTATTGAAGGCCCCTACTGAAGAAGCAGCTGTTGTGTAAGCATCTTTTACTTTTTCAAGCTGGCCGGTTACTTCTCTTGTCTTCGTAGTAAAGTCAGCCGTTGCATTGATAGTATCACCAATACCGTTCATACCTGTAACGGTAGTATTTAATTGTTTAAACCCTTCGCCCAAACGTTTCATTGTATCAGGTGTAATATCAGCTTCTGCAAGCATTTTATCCATAGCTCCGAAAGTAGCCCTGCTTTTGGCACCTGCAACCGAGAATTGCTCTTCATCATGTGAGGCATCTTTGATAGGAGGATATATTGCATACAAAACGCCGTACAAGGCGAAAATTATTGCTTCTGTAGTAAGACCTATCCACAACCAGGTGTCTGCATCAGGCTGGTGGGTAATTTTTCTGAGTGCACCCCAGATTACTAATGCTGCGCCAAAAGAAACGCCTACGTCTACCCATTTACTTACCTTAGATGGAATTGCTGCTGCCATAATTGGATTTTTTAAAAGTGGTTTTGTTGATATTAATTAAGAGAGAAAGAAGAGAGGACAGATTTTACTTTACTGCCCTCTCAATATGTTTGATTTAGTTCGTTATTTTTTATCTGCGACGTCCTTTTTGCGGAGCTGCGGGTAAATCAATCACACAACGGAAGCCGATGTAAGATTTAGTGGAGTCCTGGTATTCATAAGTGCTGGTACCTGTTTGCAGGTAATAACCAACATCTTTCCAGCTACCACCACGAATGATCTTACGTTTCATCAGGGGAGGATCATCATCTTTTGCGTTCCAGCGAACATCAGGGTTCATATCATGCTGAAAGTTATTACGACCTTCATAATAGATTGAAGAGGTCCACTCTGCCACGTTACCAGACATGCAGTACAGACCATAATCATTAGGCCAGTAAGCATCGGCACGAACAGTGTAGAATCCACCATCTTCAGGATAGTTACCACGGCCTGGTTTAAAGTTGGCCATCAGACATCCTTTTTTATTACGCAGGTAATAATTACCCCAGGGGAACATCGATTGTGAACGACCGCCACGGGCTGCATACTCCCATTGTGCCTCAGTAGGCAGGCGGAAATCCGATTCTTGTGTTCTTTTCTTTGAATCCAGGTAGGCGTTCAGGAAATGGGTTCTCCACTCACAGAAAGCAGTTGCTTGTTTCCAGTTCACACCTACAACAGGATAGTTGCCAAAAGCCGGGTGAGAAAAATATCTTTTTGTCATCGGCTCATTATATGAATAGGAGAAGTCGCGGATCCATGCTAATGTATCAGGATAAATTGCTACGTCTTTCTTTACGATAAAAGTAGAGCGGGGTTTACCAGCATTCTCTCTTCTGGCAGCTTCTTTCAGATCGAAAGTCTCAGAATGGAATACTATTTTCGAAGGATCGATTTCTTTTTTTCCGAAAACCCTGTCATCCGGAGGGAGTATCATGGGTGTAGCGGCCAGTTTTTCCATTTCATTTGGATCACCCCACTTAAAGGTTTTCATTTTGGCCCAGTCCACATATTCGTTTCCATCTTTACCGGTTTTAAGGTAGCCCATGTTACGAGCTACTACAGAATCTCTAACCCAGTATACGAACTGACGATACTCGTTGTTGGTAATCTCAGTTGCATCCATCCAGAAGCCACTGATAGACACAGAGCGGTTACGGGCACTGAATGCGTAGGCAGGATCCTCATCACTGGGACCCATATGGAATGTACCTTGAGGTACATACACCATGCCCGGAGGCTTCGGAAGTGTATATTTACTTCCAGGAGCAACTCCATGCACCTGACCATCATTCGGAAGGCTACCGCCTTTGTTTTTCTTTCCTCCCAGTATTCCGCAACTGGTTAATACAGACACACAGGCGACTGCATAAAAGGTGTAATAAAGGTTTCTCATTTTCATACACTTAAAGGGTATTGGGCAAATATAATGTTTAGAACTGTTCTCTGGCACAAGGTTATAATTTATTTTTTTAAATCAAAACGTATTTTTCGAAGTAAATTTTCTAACGGATACCGGCTCTGTTTTATTGCATTAACTAAAAATTAATTATTGCTTTTGGCCCTTGTTTATCAGCGACATAAGCTCTTTTGCAGAAAATACGGGATTAAGGCAAGTGTAACTACGGCACAGGTATATAGTAGGATTCTCACTAATCTGTTTTCCTTCCAGTAAGGGGTAGTTATTGTCCGGTTTTTCTGTTACCATCATTACCCTGTGCGGGATAAATTGTTTCAAAATTTCTCGATGCAAGGCCGATAAATTTTCTCCTGTTACCACTATTTCATTAGTTCCCTGAATTATTTCCTGGAGAAGACAGGCCCAATTGCCAAAAGAACCCGGGTAGCGGATGATGGCATTGCCAAGAGAGGTAAGCATCGCCCTGCTTCTTTGCGCCCAGTCCCTTTCATCACATAAAATGGAAAGAAGATGAAGATTATATGCCATTATTGAATTACCTGATGGTACCGCCCCGTCGTACACTTCTTTCTTTCTCACAATAATATCCTTTTGGCCTGCCGTTGTATAAAAAAAGAAAGGGCTGTCCGCTTCACTAAAATTCTCTATAACATGATTTGTCAGTTTCTTTGCTTTCTCTATCCATTTTGTTTCACCCGTTATTTCCTGTAAACGAAGAAGGGCCTGAATTAAAAAAGCATAATCATCCAAAAAAGCAGGATACCGGGCAGCCCCGTTCTTATATGTATGATGATAGGGTAGATTGCCCTCATTAGTAAAGCTCGTCAGCAGAAAGTGCATATTATCAATTGCAAGCTTTTTATATGATTCATTACCGGTCGCTTCATATGCCTTGCTACAAGCCGTATTCATTAAAGCATTCCATCCTAATATGATTTTATCGTCCAGCAGCGGTCTTATTCTTTTGTTTCTTTTATCAAGTAATGCTTTTTTACCACTTTCTAATTTCCTTTTTAACTCGTCAACTGATACATTTCTTGACACTGCAAAATCCTCTATTGGTCTTTTCACCCAAAGAATATTGGTATGTTCCCAATTACCTTGCTCAGTTATATCAAAGTATTCACAAAAGTCTGTTGCATCTGCTCCAAGTATTTCATGTATTTCATCTAAGCTCCATACATAAAATTTTCCTTCTATTCCTTCACTATCTGCATCTAATGCTGCACAAAATCCTTTTTCCGGACTTAGCAACTCGCTTTGAATGAAGGCCATTGTTTCATCAATGACCTCTCTATACCTTTCTTTTTTAGTTAACTGGAAAGCCTCACTTAATACAGCCACTAATAATGCATTATCATAAAGCATTTTTTCAAAATGAGGGACCAGCCACTCTGCATCTGTTGAATACCTGGCAAAACCGCCGCCAACCTGGTCATATATACCACCATCAATCATTTTATCAAGGGAGAGCAGGGCCTGATTAAGTGCTTTTTCATTTTTTGAAGTATAATAATAACGCAACAGAAACTGTATGGAAAAAGTTTGGGGAAACTTGGGTGCCTTCCCAAAACCGCCCCACTGCCGGTCAGCTGATCTCATTAAGTTTTGAAATGAATCGTCAGTTTTATCATTGGTGAAAAAGTCATCTGTTACCGAAGACCCAAGTACTCCAAACTCATTTGATTTCGCCAGATGTTTGGTAAGGTTTTCCGCCTGAGCATCAATTTCATGTCTCCTTTCCCTAAATGCTTGTATAACACCATACAAAGTTTCCTGCCATGAAGGCCTGTTAAAAGCCCTTTGGGGAGGAAAATAAGTACCTCCGTAAAACGGTTTTGTTTCAGGTGTTAAAAAAACATTTAAAGGCCAACCTCCGCTTCCTGTCATTGCCTGAACGGCATCCATATAGAAATGGTCCAGGTCTGGCCGTTCTTCCCTGTCTATTTTGATATTGATAAAATGATCATTCATCAGCTTTGCGGTTGTTTCATCTTCAAAACTTTCCCTTTCCATTACATGGCACCAATGACAGGCTGCATAGCCAATGCTAACCAGAATGGGTTTGTTTTCCTGTTTTGCTTTGTTTAATGCCTCATCTCCCCAGGGATACCAGTTTACCGGGTTATGAGCATGTTGCAGCAAATAAGGACTTGTTTCGTTGATAAGCTGATTCGTATGCTCTTTCATCAATTGTTATGTTATTATAACAACGAAGTTCGCTGAATATGGTTTCCAGAAAAAGAAAAGGACACTGGCAAAAGTGTCCTTTACAAATTAGGTATTCTGTAGAATTATTTCTTTTTGACCAAAGTTGAGAGAAACTGGTCCAATGCAGCTACCATGCTTGGTGTTTGTGGTTGGGGAGCTTTTATTTCAAGCTTTAACCCCTTTTCTTCAATGGCCCTGAAAGTATTGTTCCCAAAAGCCCCTATCACTGTTCCGTTTTGTTTGTATTTCGGCAAGTTATCAAACAAACTTTTTACACCGCTGGGTGTAAAAAAGCAGATAACGTCGTATTCCGTTTTTAGTAAGATATCTTTTATGTCGCTGCTTACACTACGATACATAAAAGCCAGTGTAAACTCACAATTATTGGCTTTTAGCCAGTTTACTATCTCATTATCTTGTTGGTTCTCTGAGCATACATAGAGAAATTTTTCATTAGCCTTATGTTTGTTAATCACATCAAACATGCTTTTGTTGGTTCCATCTGCTCCATAGAACACCTTTCTCTTTCTGTAGAGGATAAATTTCTGCAGGTACAGAGCTACAGCCTCAGTGATACAGAAATACTTTGTATCCTGCGGCACACTAACCTTCATTTCCTCACACATCCGAAAGAAATGATCAATAGCATTTCGGCTGGTGAATATTATACCGGTATAGTTGTGAATTTCAATCTTTTGCTTGCGGAAGTCCCGTGCCGGAATTCCTTCCAGACGGATAAAGGGATGGAAATCCAGCTCAATGCTGTATTTCCTGGCCAGCTCGAAGTATGGTGACTTCTCACTTTCGGGCCTCGGTTGGGTAATCAGGATTTTCTTTATTGCTTTGGCCTGTTCACCGGCCTTTTTAACCCCATTTGTACTCATGTTCGGTTCGGCTAAAGTTGGCTGCAAAGTTAAGTAGTTTGGCTGAAATACACTAACAAAGCCTTGTAAACCAGTAAAAGAGGGGTCACTTCGAAGGCTAAAAAGTATAGAAAGAAGTGAAAGGGGCTGACTTTGACCTGATTACGAACAACAGAATACGTCAAAACAATCCTGTAAATAAGCATTGCACCAATTAAAATCCATGATAACGTAAGACCTATTGAAAAGAGATCGCTGGTGGAAAATGCAAGGAGAATAAGGAATGGCAGCAATAGTATACCTATCATTTTGTTGATGATAAATACTATAAAAATGTAAGAATTAGCAGCCTCCTCGGTATTAAAAAGCCAGCCAGATATTTTAAGTCCTATGAATTTCACAAAATAGGCCACGGAAAGTCCCGTCATACAGTACACAAATAAGATCCAAAAATTATCAACCGGGCTAATCTGAAAATACTCGATCAAAAAGGTCAGATAGAGTCCGGCGCTAATAACAAAGAATCCATTTAATAAAATGGATGGTAGTGGTGTTTGTACCAATTGTTCACTGATCTGCCTTACTTTGAGAGTGTTCCTGAAAAACAACCTGAAAAGATCGTTGAAGTATTTTGGAAAGGCCTGCCGTAATAAAGCGAAAATGATTAAAAGTAAAACCAGGCTATAAAAAAGTATCTCCTTGCCATGAACCTGCCTGACTTCTCCTTCTTTAAAAGAAACTGATTTGGCTTTAAACCGAAATCCAAAATAAGGATGATGCTCTAGTATCTGCCAGCAGATTTTCTGCAAGGAAAAGGTATCAGCAGGATTTAGCAGCCATCCTGAATCTTGCTGCGGCCGCCTTGAAATTTCCTGGCTTGTTTGCACAAGGGGTAAAGAATCCTGCTGCTTCAATGTATCTGTACCCGAGTATGTTGTATCTGCTGCTTTGCCGGCAGATGAATCAATAACAGTCTGTGCAGAAGAGATAGCTGTCAGCGACAAAAAAAGAAATAAGAGAGATAATTTTTTTTTCAAGAAAAACTGTTGAGATGCAAAAATATAAAGTGAGTCCGGACTCTGCACAAATGATTAAAAATAATTCACAAATCCAAAATGTATTTTTGATTGGCGAAGGTTCAATTCTGAATCATTTCTTTTCCCTATTGCCCAGGCGAGGTTAAATATACCCGCCTTTGTTTCAAACGCAAGGCCAAGTCCTGTTCCAAAATAAGAATAGTTAACATTTGTATTCAAACTGTTGTTTCTGCCCCATCCACCATCTGCAAGGATATAAAAGAATGAATTTTGCCCGACCAGGTATCGGTATTCCACTGTTGCAATGGCAAATTGCGACAGGTATTGGCTTTCTTCATCAAAGCCTCTTAATAGTTTATAGCCCCCTACCTGGAATAATTCATTCCTGAAAATGTTTCCGCTTTGAAACATACCGGCATTCACTGCTGTCTTTATTGTACTTCTCTGCCCGGTCAAGGGAAAATATTTTGCTACCATAGCCCTGACCCTAAACTGATATGTTTTAAGTTTAACCGTGTCATATAATTTATTAAAATCAAACAGCGGATCAGTGGGATCTTTTAATTCCAGTATTTCGTTGTTTTTCTTTAGTTTTTTAGTGCCGGCAGAAGTGATTATACGAAACTCGATACCTTTCCTTGGATTAAGACGGTAATCAGTGTTATTCAACTCATAATCCACTCCTATATTAAAAGAACTAACATCTCCGACATCCGGTAAACGGCGGTTAGTAATAATAAAAGATGAATCAATCCCTCCCTGGCTGACAATGGTCTGAAAACGCTGCAGAAAAAGCTTCCCCGATTGATTTTTACTTAACACATACTGTACACCGAGTTGAAAATTTACATTCACAAAATTGCTGTCTTTACGAAACATCTCGAACGAAAAATCAAGCCCGTAAGGAGACTGAAAGATATAGGGATGCTGGTATAACAGGTTTAGTCGTTGAGACTTTACCTGCAGCTGTTGCCAGTTTAACCCGATGGTTTCTCCGGCACCTAATGAATTTCTCAGCAAGATATTTGCCTCACCCGTTACCAGTAATTTTTTGGACGCCAGTTGGTCGTTATTAGGTAAAAAACCGATAATTGCATTAACCTGACTGCTCTTTTTCTGTTTAAGATACATATTCAGGACCGATCCGGTTCCCAGCATAGTTATATCAAAAGGTTTTTCCTCCTCCACATAGGTAAGCTCCCTCATTTTTTGATTGATTCGCATTAATTTTTCTTTGTTATAAATGCTTCCATTAGGAATACTTAGATATTGCTGCAGGTAATTGTTAGAAATCTTTGCATTACCAAAAATCCGGATACTGTCAATTTTATATAATGGTCCTTTATCTACTTTAAGTAAGGCAGATACTTTTTCTGTTTCTAACTGCAGACTATCAAGATAAATTTTGGCAAAAGGGTATCCGTTATTCTCCAGGTATCGCAAAAGTTTCTCCTGCCACTCCTGTAACTGAGTAAAATCCATAGGCTTATTTACAAAAACTTTCTCCCTCCATCCAACGGCATCCAATACAGCAGGGTCCGCATATTTTGTGTCTAATTGAGCCCACAGATATTTTTTTCCGGTATACAAAACAATATATGCAGAGGCAGAATCGTACCTGATACTGTCAACAGAAGAAGTTACATACCCCTTAGCGTGAAGGGTACTGGTTAGCCTGGCTATATAATCTGAACAGGCTGTACGGGAAGTAAAATCAGTTTGAATACCCAGTTTAGACTGTAGTAGTGAATCATCTTTATCGGCACCCCGGACAATAAGACTGTATTTACCCTGTCCTGATGTATAAATACTCAGCAACAACAGAGCCAGTACCGATATTTGCAGTCTGAATTTTCTCATTTGGCTTTTCGCCGGGATATTCGTTGCTAAATTATTCATTAAATCACAAATCAGCTTGGCAGGCATTTATATTCATATTCCTTTTTGCAAACAGGCTTGTCATTATTGCAATTTTCATTTTGCCACTTCATTGCGGTACAAAAACGAATTGGTGACCGCTTTATTGAAAGAACTGGGACTTCAAAAGAATTTTTTGCAGGCATCCCCGGTTGAAAGCATCTATTTTGGCGGAGGCACCCCAAGTTTATGTACAGTTGAAGAAGTTCAACATATTATTGAAACAGTCAGGTCGTTATATAATGTGACAAAAGAAGCTGAACTAACTCTTGAAGCCAATCCCGATGATATTACAGAAGAAAAACTAATTGGCTGGAAAAGTGCAGGCATCAATCGCCTGAGCATTGGTATTCAAAGTTTCTTTGAAGAAGACCTGAAATGGATGAACCGGGCACACAATGCCCGGCAAGCCCATGATAATTTACTTCTGGCCACAAAGCATTTTGATAATATCACTATCGACCTGATCTATGGAACTCCGGCATTGACAAATGAAAAATGGAAACAAAATGTTGAAACGGCTATTTTGATGGGCATACCACACTTGTCCTGTTATGCCTTAACAGTAGAACCCAAAACCCCGCTGGACAAACTGATTCGTCAGCAAAAATCAGCTGGTATAAATCCAGACAAACAGGCTGAACAGTTTTTATTATTAATGCAATGGTTGTCTGATGCTGGTTATGAGCACTATGAAATTTCCAATTTTGCCCGACCCGGCCAGAGAAGCCGTCATAATTCATCATACTGGCGCGGAGAAAAATATTTAGGCATCGGGCCTTCTGCCCATTCATTTTCTGCCAATGAAAGACAATGGAATATAGCTAATAATGTTGCATACATTGAGTCTATATCAAAGGGAATCATACCATGTGAGAAAGAACAGCTTACCAGCACACAGCAACTCAACGAATATATTATGATCTCTTTGAGAACCTCTGAGGGACTAAGCCTTAAGAAAATAAGTAGTGATGCTGCAATCAAACTCAAGGCTGCCGCTCAAAAATATATTGATGCAGGGTTGATGCTTTTTGAAAATGATTATTTTGTGCTAACAAATGAAGGAAAATTACTGGCTGATGGCATTGCAGCCTCTTTGTTCTTTTAGCCCTTCCTGATCCAGGCTACAATAATATTCAATACACAACCTAATGCCACCAATGATGTCAGGACGAAATTGAACCATTTCATCGGGTAAGGTTTAGCGCTGCCTTCTTTTTTACCCTCCTGCCATTTGTTAAACTCGAGAACATTAAGTACTATAAGAACAACAGCTGCGATCAGGAAAAGGACCTGGAAAAAATTAACCATGCTCTGAATTTAGAAGACATGAAGTTAATTTTTTTGTGGCAATAATTTATGGTTTTGAATGGCGTTGTTTCCAATACTGCCATACCTGGCCAATCACCAGAGTGATAATCATAATAAGAATGGCAGCAGGTACAAATCCATGATAAGAAAGAGGCATAGGGCTACATTTACTGGTCAGACCAGTACCTGTTCTATGCGTTTAAAACCTTCTGAAGCTTTAACATCTTCCCATAAAATTTTGTAGATAGTTCCGGCTATGGGAATTCCCGCATCCAGTGATTTATTAATCGTATAAATACACTTCGCCGCATTATATCCTTCTGCTACCATATTCATTTCCAGTTCAGCGGCCTTTACAGAGTATCCACGACCGATCATATTTCCAAAACGGCGGTTGCGACTGTGTAATGAGTAACAGGTAACCAGCAAATCGCCCAAATAAACTGAAGCAGCGTAGTTAGGGGTCTTTCTATGAGTAACGGGATCCTCTCCATCGTGTTCTCCAACTGTTATGTGTTCTGCCCCAAATTTTTTAAGAAATCCTGCCATTTCATCGGCTGCATTGGCAATATAAACACTTAAGAAATTATCCCCGTAATCAAGTCCGTGAGCAATACCGGCACCTAACGCATAAATATTTTTTAGTACTGCTGCATACTGCACCCCCATTATATCATGATTAACGACCGTACTTATAAAATCCGTAGTGAAATGTGAAGCAATTACCGAAGCCATTCTGATATCAATTCCTGAAAAAGTAAGGTATGATAACTTTTCTTCTGCCACCTCCTCAGCATGACAGGGTCCCAGTACGGCAAAATAATTCTCCAACGGTATTCCAAATTCTTTTTTTAAATACTCATTCAGCAAAATATTTTTTTCAGGCAATAATCCCTTTATCGCTGAAACAATTTTTTTATTCTCCCAATCTGCTGGCTGAAGTCCTGCAAGACTACTTTCTGCATAGGCTGATGGGATGGCAATAACCAATACATCAGATTGTGCAACCACCTGGTTTACGTCTGTGGACATATTAAGTAATGAAACATTAAACTTTGCGGAACTCAAATAGTGTGGATTATGACTTCTCTTCCTTATGTATTCAATAGTATCAGCATTTCTCACCCACCAGTTGATAGCATGTTTGCTGTCTGTCAGAATTTTTGCCAGGGCCGTAGCCCAGCTGCCGCTGCCTATAACGCCAAAAGTCATGCAAAGTGAATTTCCTGATTAAAAAATATAAAGAATAAAGGTAACAAAGGAATAAAATACCCAATAAAAAAGAAAACCCGATAATACCGGGTTTTCTCACGAAGCAAATCTTATATTCTATTTTTCAAATAATTCATCTTTTGTCACCACTTTTACTTTCATTCCATCCTTCAGGTTTTTGCTTACGGCAGCATATGGAGCGATGATCACCTCATCTCCTTCCTTCAAACCACTAAGAATTTCTATATAATTGATATCCTGTATACCTGATTTTACTACTACTTTTTTAACGGTTCCGTCGGTCTGTAATACAAAAGCCACTTCTTCCAGTTCATCTCCCTCAACGATAACAGAAATATCATTACCATCTTCTCCTTTACTATCCTCTTTTTCTTTTTTCTTATCGGCCATACTCAGGTCACTTCCCTTTACCCTTGCATTGACTGCCGCAATAGGTACTGCCAGCACATTATCCACCCGCCTGGTCTTGATATCAGCGCTGGCATTCATACCAGGGCGGAAAGGGAAGGTTTTATTAACGAGATCTTTATAGGATTCCTTATCCAGCCGAATCCTTACCTCATAATTGGTAACATCGTTGGTAGAAGTTAATGACGTAGTTTTAGTACTGCTGGCTATTTTGGTAACCACTCCTTTGAACTTACGGTTATTGTACGCATCCACTTCAACATCCGCCGAATCGCCAATATTAATTTTCACTATATCATTTTCACCAACATCTACTCTTACTTCCAATACTGCCATATCGGCCACTGTCATCATTTCCGTACCTACATTAAAACTGTTACCCGCCACTCTTTCTCCTTTCTTGATCTTTAATGAGGATATTACTCCATCCATTGGCGCTACCAGGGTAGTGCGGCTTAAATCTTTATTTGCTTTACTTAATCCCACCTGTGTACTTTGAACATTCGCTTTAAGTCCTTTTATATTTTGCTGAGCTGCGGTATAATTGGCCTGGGCAGATTTCAACGTAGTTTCGAATTGCTCCAATTCTGCTTTTGAAATCACCTTATCATCGAATAGCTTTTTATTTCTGTTATAGGACTGTTGCGCCAGTTCAAGATTAGCTTTTAATGCTTCAAGGGTAGCCTGGCTATTATCTACGGTTGCCGAAGATTGATTTACCCTTGATGCAGCTTCATCCCTCTGCAACGCATATATATCGGCATATATACGGGCCAGCACCTGGCCTCTTTTTACACTATCACCTTCTTCTACGTTTAATTCAGTGATCTCACCAGATATATCCGGACTGATCTTTACTTCTACTTCGGGGTATATTTTTCCACTGGCATTTACAGTTTCAATAATTGTTCTTTTTGATGCCTTTTCAATGGCTACCTTCTCTATTTTATCATTACCGCCAAATATCTTCGATAACAAAAACAATGCCCCCAGCACTCCCAAAACAATCAATGTCCATTTCAGTTTCTTGTTCATACAATAGTAGGTTTATAGTTTTATTCCCTGCCCCTTATAGAATTCCAGCAATTTCATTTTGAATACGTAATCATACTGTGAATACAAAGCCTGTATTTTAGCCCGCTGCAGGTTATTCAGGCTGTTAATCAGATCATAGGTTGATAAAAGGCTTAATTCATAGCGTTTACTGGCAAAATCATAGGCCTTTTCCGCTGTTTGCACACTTTTTTTATCTGCATTGAATTTCTGCAGCGCAGCGGTAGCATCGGTATATGCTTTGTAGATATCCTGCTTCAATTGCATATCTCCCTGTTCTTTTTGCAACTCCAGTTGTTGTACGGTTAATTTGGAACGATCCCATGCAGTACGGGCTGCCCTTCCATTGAATATGGGAATATTCACCCCGATACCGAAACTCTGTCCGAAGTTATTTCGCAACTGGGAACCCAGTGGAATCGGTTTCCCTTTAATCAATATAACATCCGGAGCAAGAACCGGTTGATTTATTCCATTCACATCTACTACTGCCCCTGTAGGAACTAATGGCCCGAATTGCCTGCTGTAAGATTTAATATTCACATAACTGGTGCTCAGGTTGCCGAAAGCAGAAAATGTCGGGTACATTCCTGCTTTTGCGGCTGACATGCTTTTTTGCGCCGATTGTATCCGGAGGTTATTAATTTTTTGCTGGGGCAATGTGCTGATGGCAGTAGCGTACACAACATCAGGTTGTAAATCGGCCAATGCTTCGACCGGAATAAGTGCAACCGGGGGTGTAACAATATCAAAAGAGGCACCTGCATCCAGGTTCAGTAAGGCTTTCATTTGCAATAAAAATTGCTGTACAGATGCTTCTGCCGTTATCAGGCTTGAGCTATCTCTTGCCAGTTGTGCTTCCAGTTCTGCAGCATTCAATTCAGGTAATGCACCGGCATCCACTCTCTTCCGGGTGTTTTCCAATTGCGCCTTTGTTTGTTCCACCTGTACTTTTGCCAGATTTGCCTGTTCTCCTGATAAAAGAATTTGTAAATAAGCCACAGCTACATTAAGGGCAATATCATTCTGAATTTTTTTTGTTTGCTCTTTATCGGCTTCCCAGGATAACCTGCTGGCTTCGATTGTATTTTTTTGTGAAAACCAATTAAAAAGACTGACACTTGATTGCACCTGCATCCCCAGGTTTAGAAAGTTATTATCCTCCAAAACACCAGTAGTTGGATTTTCAGAACGACCTAAGCGGTAACCTGTACTGCTTCCAAAATTCAGTGATGGTAATTGGCCGGCTTTGTTTTGCTTATATGTTAATTCGGAAAATCTTGACTGCAGATCAGTTTGCCTTACCGAAATATTATTCTTTAATGCATGATCAACACATCTTCTGATGTCCCATTTATCCTGGCCGAATGAAGAACTAAAGATCAACAATGCAAAAGCCAGCTTAATGCTCCGTGTCATAGATTGCAAAAATATAAGAATTGCTCCTGTACGGGTATGATTTTTTACAAGCGGAGGTTAAATTCTGGACAGCGCCTGCTCAAGGTCTCCAATAAGATATTGAGCCTCTTCCAATCCCACATACATACGTATATACTGATGCGTTTTATTGGCCGGATCGAAGTCTCCGGGCCTGATACCTGCACATTTGGGTATCACCAGGCTTTCATGCCCGCCCCAGCTGACTGCCATCATAATATGTTGTAATGATTCACAAAACTGCACAATGGATTCTCTTTTACCGGCTTTCAACGTAAAAGTAAAGAGGCCGCAGGCAGCTTTCATCTGCTGACGGGCCAGCTCATATTGAGGAAATGTTTCAGCAAAAGGGAAAAGAACAGTATCTACTTTCGGATGTTGCTGCATAAATTTTACCACTTTTTCTGTCGATCTCGTTATTCTTTCTATTCTTGCCGGCAGGGTTCTCAACCCCCTTATTAACAACCATGCATTGAATGGCTGGACCCCGCTGCCAATATTCAGGTATTCGCTGTCAAATATTTTCTTCATCATGGCATGTGTACCGCAAAGTACACCACCTAATGTATCACTATGTCCTCCGATATATTTGGTAGCTGTCTGCATGGTAATATCAATTCCCATTTCAAGAGGCTTTTGATACAACGGAGTACAATAACTGTTATCAATCAATGTAGTAATACCCTTTGACTTTGCTAAAGCAGCTACTTCTCTAATAGGCTGAATGGCAAAGTCCCAGCTGTTAGGAGATTCCAGGTAATAAAAAGTAGTATTGTGCTGTGTAGCTTTTTCCCAATTTGCAATAGTTGTTCCGTTGATATAAGTGCATGTAACACCAAATCTTGGCAAAATCACATCAAACATTCGCTGCACCCAGGTGTAAGGGGCTGTTACGGAAACAATATGATCTCCTGACTTTACATTGGCAAAGATACCTGCAAAGATGGCTGCGGCACCATTATTAAATACCAGGCAGTCTTCGGCTCCATCCAATGCAGCCAGTTTCTTCCTGAGAATATCTACGGTAGGGTTTAATCCGCGGCTGTATATATAGCCTCCCATCTCGTCCTCAAATGCTTTACTCAAATCAGCAACTTTTTTAAAAGTAAAATTGCTGGTTTGCATGATCGGGGGTGCCACTGCATTGTAATACTGTTCCCGGTCTTCCCCCAGTTCATTTATGATTTGAGAAATATCCATTTATTGGGTTTTGTCCTTTTGCAATCGCTTCACAATAAAATATAATAAAATAAATGCAGCCAATACACTTATACCTGTCAATGCCAGTTTAGGTTCTTTTACGGCGATCATCGTTCCAACAAAAATATAGGCAAGTATAAACAGTACCGGAAGCAGCGGATATAATTTCATAGCATAGATACCTGTCCCATCGAGATGCCGGGTTTTTCTTCTCAAAATGAAAATAGTAGCTGCCGAGGTAGCCATACCAATAGAATCTAAAAAAATAGTAAAACTTAAAATTTTTTCGAATTTATCCGCAAAGAATAATACGACAATACATATTGCCGCAAACACCGTCAGGCTGACCGTAAGCACATCTCTTTTTTCATCCTTCTTTTGAAATACTTTTGGCAAAATACCATCAGTACTCATTGCATACATTACTCTTGGATTGCTAAGCAGCAATACATTTACATAAGCCAGCACAGCGAGGAACAATAAAATAGAGGATCCATACTTACCCGCTTCACCAAATAATTTCTCAGCTACCACCGAAGCTATGCCACTTGTTTCCTTCAAATTATTGAAACCAATCACTTTTACATAAGAGTAACTTACCAGCAAGTACAGGCAAATAATCACTACAATCCCGATAAAAATACCCTTTGGAATGTTCTTTTGGGGATTTTCGACTTCCTCTCCAAAATTGATGGTTTGCTGATACCCCCCATATGTAAATGAAGTAGCTTTTAAAGCCACTCCAAATGAAAGCAATAAAGCTGCTGCTGATGTTTTTGATTCATCAATAATTACCGGGTCTATACTATGAATAGCCGGAAAGAATAATGCAGCTATAATAACAAGAAGCATCCCAATCTTAATAACCATCAGCACATTCTGTGTTTGCGAACTCATCCTTAGTCCCATCAGGTTGACGCCATAAAAAAGAATAATTGCTGCCATTGCCACAAATGGCTTCCATTTATCAATACTGCCAGCATCTACCAAAAGAGGAGTAATGTATTCACTGCCGATCAATGCCACCCCTGACAAAGAAGCGGCATTGGAAATAAGTATAATTGCATTAATACCAAATGCCAGGGAAGGATGATAAGCATAAGAAAAAATTTTATAATACCCCCCTGTAACAGGGTAACGGCTGCCAATCTCGGCATATGTTAAAGCGCCGCAAATAGCCACCAACCCGGCTACAATCCAGGCAGCAAAAAAAATGGTAGGTGTTGCGGCAGCTTCAGCTGCGTCCTTTGATGTACGGAAAATACCGGTACCGATAACAAGGCCAATCACTATCATGGTCAATGAAAACAAACCTAATTTGTTCTTAGCAGTCATGGCTTGAAGATACAAAGAAAACAGTCTAACTTTACGATAGCTATTTTCCTGTTTCTATGAAAAAAACTATTTTATTTTTCTCCCTTATATTATTCATTATTCCTTCTTTTTCCCAGGAAGTGGAACCTGATTCTTTAAAGCAATTGGATGAAGTATTCATCAGGGCTTTTGAACAAAACAGGAAATCCAGGTTTTCAACAGCTTCGGTAAAGATCATTGAACATAATAATGCAGACCGATATAATAAAAATTCTCTGGTCAATGGATTTAATACAATACCCGGAGTACGGATGGAAGAACGAAGTCCCGGTAGCTACCGCATCAATATCCGTGGCAGTTCCCTGCGCTCCCCTTTTGGTGTTCGCAATGTAAAAGTTTACTGGAATGATATTCCCGTGACTGATCCTGGGGGTAATACTTATTTTAACCAGTTTGCATACAATAATTTTTCAAGTATTGAAGTATTCAAAGGACCGGCAGGCAGCCTTTATGGTGCGGGTACGGGGGGGCTGATCCTTATCAATAATTTTGATCGCTGGCAACCAGGAGTCAGTTTTGAATACATCACAGGCAGTTACAACCTTCAAAATTTGTTCGCTTCTGCCAGATTTGGTGCAAAAGAAAATCGCAACCAACTTACTTATGCCCGTAATCAAAGTGATGGCTACAGGGTTCAAACAAAAATGCGCCGGGATAATTTTTCCTGGCAATCACAATTAAAATTGTCTGATAAACAACAACTCACTGCTTCCGTCTTATTCACGGATATGTATTATCAAACACCCGGTGCATTAACGCTGGCAGAGTTTAATACAGACCCAAAAGCTGCAAGGCCCGCCGGTGGTGGTTTTCCAGGTGCTGTAGCAGCACAGGCAGCCATTTTTCAGAAAAATATTACCGCAGGGTTCACTAGTATTTATACAATTAATTCCTCTTTTAAAAATTCTACCACCCTTTACGGTGCTTTTTCGCAAATCAAAAATTCTGCTATCCGCAACTACGAAAGGAGAAACGAGCCGGGTTATGGCGGACGGACAGTTTTTATCTATAATAAGAAAAAGGAAACAGTATACAGTGGTCAGAAAGAAAATAGTTTTCAGTTGGTGGCAGGAAGTGAATTTCAGCAAGGGAGATTCAATACCCAGGTTTCAAAGAACAGAAATGGCAATCCCGATACCTTACAAACAAATGATGATGTAGATTATACAGCGTATAGCCTTTTCATCCAAGGGGATATTGCAATCAGGGAAAGCTGGTTTATGAATGCCGGCATCAGCTTAAATAAGACAAAAGTTGATATCACAAGATTAAGCAGATATCCCGTAGTAAGCCAAAGCCGCAGTTACCGGAATGAGCTGGCTCCGAGTTTTTCAATAAAAAAACTAGTAACTGAGGATTTCTCCCTTAAGGCTACCTTATCAAGAGGGTTTTCACCTCCTACCGTAGCTGAGTTACTCCCATCAACTGGTGTAATTAGTACTGACCTGGAAGCGGAGTACGGATGGAACTACGAGCTGACTGCCGGTTACTCATTGCTTCGAAATAAGCTTCACTTAGAAGCTACCGGTTTCTATTTTAAACTTAATAAAGCCTTAGTACAACGGAGGGACATCAGCGGAGCTGATTATTTTGTAAATGCCGGTAATGTACAGCAAAAGGGAATTGAATTACATGCCAATTATACTTATTCAACAATTTCTTCTGCAATAATTGACTATATAATTCTGCAAATTGATTATACATATAACCATTTCCGCTATGGCAGTTTTGTAAAAGGTACTGAGGATTTTTCTGGCAACACTGTTCCTTCTGTACCTTCTAACACCTTGTCAGGAATACTTGATATGAACATCAAAAATGGTTTATACATAAACACTACATACTATGCAGCTTCAAAAATATTTCTGAATGATGCCAATACGGCAATAGCAGCTCCTTATCATCTGCTTGGCGCCAGAATAGGATGGAAAAAAAACATTCAGAAAAAGTATAAGCTGAATATCTATGCAGGTGCTGACAACCTGCTGGATGAAAAGTATAGCTTAGGCAATGACATCAATGCCGCTGCTAACCGTTTTTATAACGCAGCACCGCGGAGAAACTATTATGCCGGCATTTCTTTTCAATGGGTTAAGGCCGTGAAAAAATAAATCACCCGGGTCAAATGAAATTTCAGCAAATAATTCTTGGCTGGATAAGGAATTACAAGAGCAAAACATTCAGCTTTTCTATCCCTAAAAAAATTATACAATACCAATCTTCCGGTTTCACAGATAACCAGGTAAAATGTATGGCCAAAACAGGATGTTGATAACTCTTCTTGCTACAAAAATTCTTCCCCCTACTTTTGTATCGATTTGGTTCCTGATAGATAAATCGGGATGAAAAGGGAAATCCGGTGCAAATCCGGTGCTATCCCCGTAGCTGTAAGCTCCTTAGATGTTGTTTAATCTTCACGCCACTGTCATAAGACGGGAAGGCATTAAACACGGAGTAAGCCAGAAGACCTGCCACATCAAGCAAACAACATTCAGCTTTCGGGTGAAAGGCATGAGATGTAAAAGTCGCAGGACGTTTATATTTCTATCACTTTTTGTTTCCGGAAGCAGTCACACAAAAATTTCATTGTAAATGAAAAGACTTTTTTTTGTGCTGGCTGCTGTTATTTTCAGCACTCAGCTAAGAGCACAACAAGACACCACATCACTAAGTGAAGTGGTAATTACCACCAACAAGTATCCTAAAAAACAAAGTGAAACCGGGAAGGTCGTCACCATTATCACCCGGGAACAACTTGAAAAGAGTGGCGGTAAAACACTTCCGGAACTTTTGAATACGGTAACAGGAACCGTTATTATTGGCGCCAATAATGCCCTTGGAACAAATCAAACAGTCAGTATCCGCGGCGCTTCTGCCGGAAACGTATTGATATTACTGGATGGGATTCCGGTGAATGACCCTTCTGTAATAACAAATTACTTTGATATAAACTTTCTATCCCTTGACCAGGTAGAAAGAATTGAAATATTAAAAGGCGGTCAATCCACTTTGTATGGTTCAGATGCTGTGGCCGGCGTAATTAATATCATTTCGAAAAAAGCAAGTTCGAAGAAATTAAATGTACATGGTTCATTTGCCGGCGGAAGTTTTAACACCTTACGTCAAAATATTGGTTTTAATGGCCGGGGAAATAAAGCAGATTATTCATTGAATTATACACATCTTGGTAATGATGGATTCTCTGCTGCTCACGACTCCAGT
>Ga0116143_10000807_pt1 | contig 41083 bp, 37 predicted proteins | sample AD_UKC034_MetaG_FD_89745 | JGI IMG/M metagenome (GOLD analysis project Ga0116143, IMG submission 89745) | Active sludge microbial communities of municipal wastewater-treating anaerobic digesters from USA - AD_UKC034_MetaG | ecosystem: Engineered > Bioreactor > Anaerobic > Digestate | place: USA... | reverse complement strand
GAAAGAACTGCTGAATCTCACCCGCCATAAATCACCGTTGCCTGCCCTGGGCGCGCACTGCGCTCGCGGCGCCGAACGCCGCGAACAGTGCACGCGAGAATGAATTGCCCATCACCTGCCACTCGGGATGCCATTGCACCGCGAGCGCGAACGCCGGCGCGTCCTCGACACGAAAGCCCTCGATCAATCCGTCGGGGGCGCGCGCCTCGATCGCGAGCCCGGGCCCGAGCCGCTGCACGCCCTGGGAGTGCAGCGAATTGACCCGGATCCGGTCGCTGTCCGTGAGCGAACGCAGTACGCCACCGGCAATGAGCTCGACGTCGTGCGCCGGTGCGTACTGCACCTCGAGCGGCTGCGTCTTGTCCTCGCGATGGTCCATGTATCCCTGCTGCTCCTGCACCCGCTGCCAGAGCGTGCCGCCGTACGCGACGTTCATTTCCTGGAAACCGCGGCACAGTCCGAGAACCGGGATGCCCTGCCCGACCGCCAGCGGTATCAGCGGCAGCGTGGTCGCATCGCGCGCCGCGTCGTGTTCGGTCCCGGGCACACTCGCCGGTCCCGAGTAATGATGCGGCTCCACGTTCGACGGCGAGCCGGTGAACAACAAGCCGTCGATGCTCGCGAACAACTCGCCGGCGTCGATCTCTGCACCGAGCGCCGGCACCAGCAACGGCAGTGCGTCGGCGGCATCGACGACGGCGCGGATATATTTCTCGCCGACCGCGTGGAACGGATGCGCCCCGAGCATGCGCCGATCTGCGGGGATGCCGATCACTGGACGCCGCTTCGCCATCGGACTACCTGGTCATCGATTGTTTAGAATATTGAACACGCGGCGATTCCCGGCCCCGTGCCTGTCCATTAGACCACACCTTCCGGGAGGCCGGATGGTGCAAAGCACTAACGGGGTATTGGCCCCTGCCCGGCCGCCACCTGATTTGCCGCGCACGCGCACTGGCGCATAAGCTTGCGACCCGGCTGCCCATGGAGGGTGTCCGAAATCCTAAACGAGGTATCGATGTCCCGCGAAACGCGCCCGGAACTGCAGCGTTTTCTCGAAGCGTACCCGGACACGCGGCACTTCGATGTGTTCCTGCACGACCTCAACACCGTCGAGCGCGGCAAGCGCCTCGACCTCGCCGGCATGGAAGCCGCCTATCGCGGCGGCATGCTGCTGCCCGGTTCGATGTTCGCCCTGGACGTGCTCGGTCATACGGTGGAAGCCACGGGCCTCGGCTTCGACGATGGCGACGCGGACCGGCCGTGCCGGCCGATCCCGGGCACGCTGGTCCCGGTGCCGTGGCAGGGCGCGCACGCCGCCCAGGTGCAGGTGACGATGCACGAACCGGACGGCCGCGTCTTCTACGGCGATCCGCGCCACGTGCTCACCGGCGTACTGCAGCGTATCGAGGCGCTCGGCCTCACACCGGTCGTCGCGATCGAGTACGAGTTCTACTTCATCGACCTCGAGCGCGTGGACGGCGGACTGCCGCAGCCACCGCGCGGTCCGCTGACCGGACGACGCGAGTTCCGCACCCAGATCAACGCGATGGCCGATCTCAACGAATACTCATCGGTGCTCGCGCAGATCACGCGCGACTGCCATGCGCAGGGCGTACCGGCGACGAGCGCGCTGCCGGAATACGGCCCCGGCCAGTACGAGGTGAACCTGCAGCACCTGCCCGATGCCCTCACCGCCTGCGACCAGGCGCTGCGCTTCAAGCGCGTCGTCAAGAGCGTCGCGCGCGCCAACGGACTCGACGCCACCTTCCTGCCGAAACCCTATCGCGACATGGCCGGCAGCGGCCTGCACATCCATCTGAGCCTGCTCGACGGGGAGGGCCGCAACATCTTCGCGTGCGACGAGCCGGCCACGCATGCGCCGCTGCGCCACGCGGTCGCGGGCCTGCTCGACTCGATGGCGGAAGGCATGGCGATCTGCGCCCCGGGGCCGAACTCCTACCGGCGCTTCAGGAGCGAGGCCTACGTGCCGCTCACGACGAGCTGGTCGATCAACAACCGCGGCTCCGCCGTGCGCATCCCGGTCAGCGATGCCGCCAATCGCCGCATCGAATACCGCCAGGCCGGCGCGGACGCGAACCCCTACCTCGTGCTCGCGTGGATGCTGGCGGGAATCCACCACGGACTCGGCGCGCGCATCGAGCCCCCCGAGCCGCTGCGCGGCAATGCGTACGCGCAGCCCGCCGGGCAGCCCCTGCCGACGCACTGGGAAACGGCCATCGAGCGCTTTGCGGGCAGTGACTTCGCGCGCGAGTACCTGGGCGAGCGCTTCCAGCGCCTGTTCGCCACCGTCAAGCGCGCCGAACTCGCGGACTTCGGTTCATACGTCACGCCGCTCGAGTGCGCGTGGTACATGGGCCCCCTGTAATTCCCCATGAGCACGAGCGAGTACGTCGACAGCTATTACGCCGCCTCGCGACACCCGGCGCCATCGCATGCGCCGCTCGCGGGCGACGTCGACTGCGACGTGTGCGTGGTCGGCGGCGGCATCGCAGGCTGCTCGGCCGCGCTGCACCTCGCCGAGCGGGGCTATCGCGTGGTGCTCCTCGAAGCGGCGCGGATCGGCTGGGGCGCCTCGGGGCGCAGCGGCGCACAGGCCCTGTTCGGCCTCGCCGCGGGCGAGGAGAAAACCGAAGCGCTGGTCGGCCGCGAGGACGCCCGCCGCATCTGGGACATGACGGTCGAGGGCCTCGCCCTGATGCGCGGCCTGATCGCACGCCACGCGATCGACTGCGATTACGTACCCGGGCAGATGCACGTCGCAGTGCGACCGCGACAGGTCGGCGAACTGCGCAACTGGGTCGACCTGATCCACGCGCGATACGACTACCGCAGCCTGCGCTTCGTGCCGCGCGAGGAACTGCGCGATCTCATCGCGAGCGAGCGCTACCTCGCGGGAACCTTCGATTCCAACAGCGCCCACCTGCACCCGCTCAACTACACGCTCGGCATTGCCGCCGCGGCGGGCCGCGCCGGCGTGCGGATCCACGAAGGCAGCCGCGCGCTCGACTACGAGGCGGGTGAGGTCGTGACCGTGCGCACCGCGCAGGGACGCGTGCGTTGCCGCCACCTCGCGCTGTGCGGCAACGCCTGGCTCGGCGACACGGCACCCGCGATCGCGCGGCGCATCATGCCGGTCGGCACCTACATCGTCGCGACCGAGCCGCTCGGCCTCGAACGCGCCCGCGCCCTGATCGCCAACGACGCCGCGGTGACCGACATCAACTGGATACTCGACTACTTCCGCCTGTCGCGCGACCACCGCCTGCTGTTCGGCGGTCGCGTGAGCTACTCGGGGCTCGACCCGTTCAATACCGCGCAGGCGACGCGCCAGCGCATGCTGCGCGTGTTTCCGCAGCTGGCCGACGCGCGCATCGCGTACAGCTGGGGTGGCTACGTCGACATCACGCTTAACCGCGCACCCGACTTCGGCCGGCTCGCGCCGAACGTGTACTACCTGCAGGGCTTCTCCGGGCACGGCATCGTGCTGACCGGCATCGCGGGCAAGCTGCTCGCCGAGGCGGTGGCCGGCACGGCCGAGCGCTTCGACGTGTTTGCGCGCATCAGGCACCGCGAATTCCCGGGCGGCGCATTGCTGCGCCGGCCAGCGCTCGTGCTCGCGATGGCGTGGTATCGGCTGCGCGACCTGCTCTGAACGCTCAGCGCGCGCGAATCTCGAAACAGGTGTGGATGCGGGGATTGCGGGCGAAGTCCGCAGGGATAGTCGCGCGCGTGACATCGGTGAGCGCGTAGCGCTCCGCGAGCCCTTGATCGATGCGGAATTTCTGCGCATTGGTCGAGAACACGAGCAGCCCGCCGGGCGCCAGCAGCCGCATGCAGGCGTCGATCAGTGCCGGATGGTCGCGCTGCACGTCGTGCACGCCCTGCATGCGCTTCGAATTCGAGAAGGTCGGCGGGTCGAGGAAGATCAGGTCGAAGCGCTCGCCGAGGCGCGCGGCCTCGCCGAGCCATTCGCGGCAATCCGCCTGGACGAACCGGTGCTGGCGGCCTGCGAGGCCGTTCAGGGCGAGGTTCTGCTGCGCCCACTCGAGATAAGTGCGCGAGAGATCGACGCTCGTCGTCGCGCGTGCGCCGCCGGCGGCGGCGTACACGGTCGCGCTGCCCGTGTACGCGAACAGGTTGAGGAAGCGCCCGCCGGCCGCAGCTTCGCGCAGCCGCGCGCGCGTCAGGCGAAGGTCGAGGAACAGCCCGGTGTCGAGGTAGTCGGTGAAATTGACACGGAAGCGCAGCCCGGACTCGGCGACGACGTGGAACTCGCCACGCTCCGCTTCCTTTTCGTATTGCTCGCCCCGTCCGGTACGCCGCCGCATGCGCACCATGACCTGGCTCTCCGGCAGTCCCAGCACTTCCGGCAGCACGGACAAGGCCTCGCCACGCCGCCGCCGCACCGCCTCGAGCTCGATCTCGCGCGGCGCCGCGTACTCCTGCACATAGGCCCAGCGCATCGGCGAGTCGGCAGCGGTGTAGAGGTCGATCGCGAACGCATATTCCGGCATGTCCGCGTCGTAGACGCGATAGCAGCCGATGCCGGCGCGCGTGGCCCAGTCTCCGAGGCGTTTGGCGTTCTTGCCAAGCCGGTTCGCGAACATGCGCGCGCCGGGCGTGTCCCGCAGCGCGGGGTCGGCGAGGCGCGCGGGCCGGGGACTCGTGAAATCGCGCACGCTCTGCGGCGACACCTCGATGCGCAGCAGACGGCACTCGAGCGCACCGTTCCAGACCGTGTGCGTACGCGCCGCGCGCAGGCCGATCTCGAGGCCCATCTCCGGCGCGCCGGTGATCACCGCCGCGCGCCAGCCGTTGAAATGCTCGCGCAGCACCGCGCCGAGTTCGCGATGCAGTGCGCGCGCCGTTTCGCGATCCTCGAGCCGCACACCGTAGGGCGGGTTCACGCACAGCAGGCCGCGCGCGGCGTTGGGTCGCGCGTCCGCGAGGCGCGCCCGCGTGAACTGCACCCAGTCCGCCACGCCGGCGCGCGCGGCATTCTCCGCGGCGAGACGCACCATGCGCTCATCGATGTCGCTGCCGCGCAGGCGCGGGACACCACCGTCATGCGGCCTGACGCGGGACTGTGCTTCGGCACGCAGGCGCTGCCACAGCGCGGCGTCGTGGCCCTTCCAGCCGGTGAAACCGAAGTACTCGCGCGCGAGACCCGGCGCAATGTCGGCGGCGATCATCGCGCCCTCGATCACGAAAGTACCCGAGCCGCACATCGGGTCGAGCAGCTCGGCGCCCTCGCTGACGAGCTGCCGCCAGCCCGCACGGACCAGGATGCCCGCGGCGACATTCTCGCGCAGCGGCGCCTCGCCGGCCTGTGACCGGTAACCGCGACGATGCAGCCCCTCGCCGGACAGGTCGATCGACACCGTGACCTTGCTGCCGTGGGCATGCGCATGCACGCGCACCGACGGGCGTTCGAGCGACACGTCCGGCCGGCGCCCGTATCGCTCGCGCAGCGCATCACAGATCGCGTCCTTGACGCGTTGAGCGCCATAGCGCGTGTGATTGATGCCCGGATGCTGGCCCGAGTAGTCGCACGCGAGCGTGCCGTCCGGGTCGACATGCTCGCCCCAGGGCAGCGCGTGCAGCGCCGCGTGCAGCTCATCGGCACTCGCCGCCTCGACCTGCGCCACCTCGAGGAACACGCGGCTTGCGAGGCGCGATTCAAGGCAGGCGCGATAGGCGACTTCGAGCGTTCCGGAGAACGACACGCCGAGCAGGCGCTCGCGCACGTCCGTGCCACCCAGCAGGGTGATCTCGGCGGCGAGCAGGTCGCCGAAGCCGCGCGGGGCGCTTGCGAGAAAGCGCATCACGCCCGCGGCGGCCAGGGCACGACACCTCGCGGCCGCGCCGCCAGGAATCCCGTGAGCGCGCGATAGACGTCCACATCGAATCCGACCGCTGGCCCCTGCACGGCCAGCTCCGGCTCGGGCGGCAGGTCCTCCACGCCCTCGTGGCGCGTCACCGTGCCGAGATAGCGCCAGCCGTCGATGACGTGCCACTGCTCGAAGCCGCCGAATGCGCGCTCGTGGACCGCCACCGCACCCTCGTAGGGCCAGGGCTTCAGGCGCTGCGGCGCGAACGCGAGCTTGCTGCGCGCGAGATGGCGCTGCGGGCTCTCGGCGCCGACGCAGGCGCCACGGCAGCGCTGCAGCTGGTAGGCGAAACACGAGCCCTCGCCGCCCTCGAGGCCGAGCACGCGCGCGCACAGCCCATGCTCGCGCGCGAGATGTTCGAGCGCGCTCGTCGCCTCGCGCGTGGTGCGATAGATACCGAAGCAGTCGCCAGCCGGCCAGCCGTCGTCCAGCGACACGAGCCGCGGCGTTGCCGCGTCGTCTTCGAACTGCCAGCTGAGCGCCTCGCCGCCGCCGCGCAGTCGACGGTTGTAGACCGGGAGCGACTCGCGCACGCAGCGCGCCTCGAGCAGCATTGCGCCGAGCTCGCCGGCGGTCTCGGTCCACTCGACGCGCGTCGTCTGGGTCGACAGGCGGCGCGCCTTCAGGCTGCGCGGCGCGCCGCCCCAGTGCGCGAGTACGCGCTCACGGAGGTTCTTCGCTTTGCCGACATAGAGAGGGGCGTCGCCCTCGCCGTAAAAACGATAGACGCCCGCTCCCTGCGGCAGTTCGTCGGCGAGTTCCGGCGGCAACTGCGGCGGGATCGGTGTCCGGCGCGTGACTTCGGCCAGCGCGGCCTCGAGCCGCGCGGGCGGCCAGCTCGCCCGCAGCACCCGCCAGAACTGCCAGAGCGCCATCGCATCCGGCAGCGCGCGATGGCGCGCCGCGCATGCCAGCTCGTGATGGGCGATCAGCGCGTCGAGATTGTGGTGCGCCATCTCAGGATAGAAACGCCGCGAGAGCTTTACTGTGCATGCGAGGCGCGCGTCGAACGCGTGCCCGGCGCGCTTCAGTTCGTTGCGCACGAAACCGTAGTCGAACCGCGCGTTGTGCGCGATGAACAGGCGCCCCTCGAGGCGCGTGGCGAGTTCGTCCGCGATCGCCCGGAATGGCGGCGCGTCGGCCAGCGAGCCGGGGTCGATGCCGGTCAGGCGCTGGATCGTCGGCGGCAGCCAGGTGCCGGGATTGACCAGTGTCGTCCACGACTCCTCGATCTTCTCGCCCTGTGCGAGCACCACGCCGATTTCGATGATGCGGTGGTACAGCGGATGCCCGCCGGTCGTCTCGACATCGACGAACGCGAGCGGCGCATCGAGCAGCGCGGTCACGACAGATCGAGCCAGGTCGTCTTGAGCTCGGTGTACTTGTCGAACGCATGCAGCGACTTGTCGCGGCCGAAACCCGACTGCTTGAAGCCGCCGAACGGCACCGTGATGTCGTCGGCGTCGTAGCAGTTCACGTACACGACGCCCGCACGCAGGGCGCGGGCGACGCGGTGCGCCGTGCGCACGTCGCGGGTCCAGACCGCGGCGGCGAGACCGTAGTCGACATCATTCGCGATCTCGACGGCCTCCTCGAGCGTGTCGAAGGTGATCGTCGCCAGCACGGGACCGAAGATCTCCTCGCGCGCGATGCGCATCTCGCGCCTGACCCCGTCGAACACCGTGGGCTCGACGAAGTAGCCGCCACTGTCCTCGCGCACGCGCCGCCCGCCGAAGGCGACTTTCGCGCCCTCCTTGCGCCCGGTATCTATGTAGCCGAGGACGCGCTTCATCTGCACCTCGTCGACGATCGCGCCAAGCGTGGTCGCCGGATCGAGCGGGTCTCCAGGCTGCATGGTGCGGCCGATCGCCTGCACGCGCTCGAGCACCGCGTCGCGCACCGTGCGCTGCACGAGCAGGCGCGAACCGGCCGAGCACATCTCGCCCTGGTTGAAGAAGATCGCATAGGCCGCGGCGGTCGCCGCGCGCTCGATGTCGGGATAGTCGGCGAGCACGATGTTCGGCGACTTGCCGCCGCATTCGAGCGATACGCGCTTCATGTTCGACTGCGCGGCGTACTGCATCACCAGCTTGCCGGTGGCGGTCGAGCCGGTGAAGGTGATCGCATCGACGTCCATCGACAGCGCGAGGGCCTTGCCGGCCGTATGACCAAAGCCCGGCACGACATTGAACACCCCGGGCGGCAGTCCCGCCTCGATTCCGAGCTGCGCGATGCGGATGGCGCTGAGCGGGGATTTCTCGGAAGGTTTGAGCACCAGCGAATTGCCCGCGGCGAGCACCGGACCGATCTTCCAGGCGGCCATGGCCAGCGGGAAATTCCAGGGCACGATCGCACCGACGACACCCATCGGCTCGCGCGTGATCAGTGCCAGCGAGTCCGGACCGGTGGGCGCCACCTCGTCGTAGATCTTGTCGATCGCCTCGGCATACCACTCGATGCAGCGCGCGGCACCCGGGATATCGATCTTCAGGCTGTCGCTGATCGGCTTGCCCATGTCGAGCGTCTCGAGCAGCGCCAGCTCCTCGCGATGACCCTGGATCAGCTGCGCGAACTTCGCCAGCACCTTCTTCCGATGCGAGGGCCTGGTCTGCGACCAGACCCCACTGCGAAACGCCGCCCGGGCCGAGGCGACCGCGCGCTCGATATCGGCCGTGTCGCCCGCGGCGACGCGACCGAACACCTTGCCGGTCGCCGGATCGACGTTGTCGAACTGCTCGCCCGAGAGCGCCCCGACGTAGTCGCCGTCGATGAACGCTCGGCCCTCGGCGGTGAGTTGCGCGGCTCGCGCGTGCCAATCGATCACGGGCTTTGCTGCGGACATGGTGACCTCGGTCAGAAAGTGGACGGCGCGCTCGCGCTGATGATCTCACAGGGCTCGCGGCCGACGTTGCGGAAGCGGTGCGGGATCGAACTGGTGAAATAGTAAGCCTCGCCGGGCCCGAGCACGCGCGTGCTGCCCCCGACCGTCAGTTCGATCCGCCCGCGGATCACGATGCCGCCCTCCTCGCCCCGGTGGGCGAGCGCATCGTCGCCGGTCGCGGCACCGGCGGCATAGCGCTCGTGCAGTATCGTCACCTGGCGCGCCGGGCGCTGCGCGGCGACGAGTCGCAGCGACACATCTTCGGTGCCGATCTCGATGAGTTCGTCGTCGCCGTAGAAAATCTGCGCCGGGGCGTCGACATTCATCGTGAAGAATTCCGCGAGCGACATCGGCACGCCGTCCAGCACTTTCTTCAGGGAACCGACCGAGGGGCTCACGCGGTTCTGTTCGATCAGCGAGATCAGCCCGTTCGTGACCCCTGCACGCCGGGCGAGCTCGCGCTGCGACAGTCCGTAGATCAGGCGCACGCTGCGCAGCCGCGCCCCGACATCGATGCTCATGTTCCCTGCCTGTTTAGCATCATGGACGAAATACGCTAAATCTCGGCCCAGTTCGCCATGCATGTCAACTTTCCTTATCATTCCGGCATGAGCACCTCGCACACCAGCCTCGATGCCCTGTGGTTGCCGTTCACGGCCAATCGCCAGTTCAAGCAGGCGCCACGCCTGCTCGCGCGCGCGAGCGGCATGGAGTACTTCACCCCCGAGGGGCGGCGCGTCCTCGACGGCGCCGCCGGCCTGTGGTGCGTGAACGCCGGTCACGGGCGCAAGGAAATCACCGCAGCGGTCGCGCAGCAGCTCGAAACGCTCGACTACGCCCCGACGTTCCAGATGGGGCATGAGCGCGCGTTCGAACTTGCGACCCGGCTGGCCGAGCTCACCCCGGCCGGCCTCGATCGCATCTTCTTCACCAATTCGGGGTCCGAGTCGGTCGACACCGCGCTCAAGATCGCGCTCGCCTACCATCGCGTGCGCGGCGACGCGGCGCGCACCCGGCTGATCGGCCGCGAGCGCGGCTACCACGGCGTCGGCTTCGGCGGCATCACGGTCGGGGGCATCGTCGCGAACCGCAAGGCCTGGTCCGCAAGCCTGATCCCGGGTGCCGATCACCTGCCGCATACGCACGATCTCGCGCGCAACGCATTCTCGCGTGGCCTGCCGGAGCATGGCGCGGAACTGGCCGACGAACTCGAGCGTCTGGTGGCGCTGCACGACGCGTCGACCATCGCCGCGGTGATCGTCGAGCCCGTCGCGGGCTCGACCGGCGTGCTGCTGCCGCCGAAGGGCTATCTCGAGCGGCTGCGTGCCATCTGTGACCGCCACGGCATCCTGCTCATCTTCGATGAGGTCATCACGGGCTTCGGCCGCACCGGTTCACCGTTCGCCGCGCAGGAATTCGGCGTAACGCCGGACATCATCACGATGGCCAAGGGCCTGACGAACGGCTGCATACCGATGGGTGCGGTGGCCGTGAAGCAGTCGATCCACGACGCGTTCATGCAGGGACCGCCCGGCACGATCGAGCTGTTCCATGGCTATACCTACTCGGCGCATCCGGCGGCCTGCGCGGCGGGCCTTGCAACCCTCGACATCTATCAGCGCGAGGGACTGCTGACGCGCGCGAAGACGCTCTCGAAGACTTGGGAGGACGCCGTGCACGGCCTGCGTGGCCGGCCGCACGTGATCGACACGCGCAACTACGGCCTGATCGCGGGTATCGAATTCGAAGCGATTCCCGGCCAGGCGGGCGCGCGGGCGTTCGAAATCTTCCGCAAGTGCTTCGAGCGCGGACTGCTGGTGCGTACCACCGGCGATATCCTCGCGCTCTCCCCGCCGCTCATCATCGAGCCGGCGCACATCGACGAAATCTTCGGCATCCTCGCCGACGTGCTCTGAACTGGTGCCGGGTTCTCGGTCAACCGAAAACCCGGCACCATGTCTTCACCAGGGCAGAGTGGTGCTGACCGAGAACACCAGACGGCCTTCGGTGTTGAAGACGTCGTCGGTGACCTTGTCGTCGCCGCTGAGGTCGGTACCCGTGTACTTCAGCTCGAGGCCGAAGTTGCCGAGTTCGTAGCCGACCGCCACGGAATAGTCGAAGTACTCGAAATCTTCGAACGCATCGCCGTAGTTGTAGCCGGCGTGCAGCGACAGCGAGAAGTTCTGCGGCAGCTCGAAGGTGTAGTTGGCCTCCGTGTACAGCGCATCGTTCGTGCCGTCGTACTCGAACGCGTACCACTGCTTCAGGTCGAGGCCCTTGTAGTTGATGCCGAGCCAGGCTTCCGGATACGCCTCGATCTTCGATCGCGTCGCCGAATTGCTGGACCCCGGATAGGTGTACCAGGTGAGGCCGACGGTCCAGCCCGTATCGTCGTTGATCGCGCCGTCGTAACCGGCGTACAGGTCGACTTCGATGTCCCCGTCGACGTCGTCACCGTAGTCGATGTTGCTTCCCCAGGCACCGACGTAGAAACCCGTCTCGCCAAAGGCGTAGTCGAGGCTCGCCTGCAGCGCCGGATCCTTGGCACTCAGCGACACGCCGCGGAAATCGTAGTCGCTGGTGGCGGTGATCGTGGCACTGAACTGCGCGTGTGCCGTGCCCGCAACAGCGAGCAGGCCCAGCAGCAGCGATGTTCGTTTGAACCGGTTCATGAATCCTCCCTTGTTGAGGTGCGACCGGCATGTACTGCAAGCTGCATGCCGGAGTTTTGTGCGTTCTGCGTGCCTCTGGCGCGATTATACGCACCAATCATGCGCGCGGAATGTAGATTGCGTAGATCTTGGTGCAGTCTTCCAGTACCGCCCAGGTCCCGGAAAAGCCCGACGGCACGACGAACGCATCGCCCTTCGCAAAGCACATCCGCGTTCCGGAATCGCTGACCAGTTCGACCCGCCCGGCGGTCAGCACGCACAATTCGCTCTCCGTGTAGCGCACCCGCCACACCCCGCGCGTGCTGGACCAGTGGCCGACGTGAAAGCACTCCGCGGGATCGCTATAGGCGTTCCACGCGTGCTGCACGGGATCGCCGCTGACCAGGCGGTCGGCCGCGGGCCGGGAGGCCTCGCCCTCGCCGGCGAGTGTCACCGGGATGATTTCCATGGCCATCAGAAGTTCGTCCTCCGCCCGAGGTCCTCGTACATGCGCGCAAGGAAGGCGCGCACGGCCGGCGTCGCGTCCTCCGGCCTCATCAGCTTCTGTTCGACCAGCACGCGGGCGATATCGGCGACCGAGCGATGGCCGTCGACCAGCGACATCAGGAAGGCGTGGATGCGTGACGCGAGCGCGTGCGAGCGAAGCTCGGCCGGCAACGGCACCGGTTGCGTCACATCGGCAAGCCAGACGGGCGGCTCGTGCGCAGCGGGCGCGGGCACCTCGGCACGCTTGCGCGCCGACCAGGCCACCGTCGACTCGACGCGGGCATGACGGCTCGCCGGCGAGCGCATGTAGGGGAGCGGCTCCTCGCGCGTGCGCGGCGGGTCGAAGCCCGCCTCCTCGGCGAGCTGCAGGGTCTCCTCGAGGCTGAACTGCTGCGCGCGCTGCGCGCTGGCGAAGGCGACCGAGCCGAGATTCAGCCACCGGCCGCCCGTCTTCAGCAGCGCATTGACGCGCGCCGCGAGCGCGGGAAACGGCGCCTCGACGATATCGATGAACCAGGGTGTCACGACGACATCGAACGCGCCGGGGGCGAAGGGCGCCTGCAGCGCATCGCCCGCCACGAGCACGAGCCGCCGATCGGCGGCGGCGGGCGCGTGCAGGCGCCGCAGCACCGCGTGATCGGCGATGCTGCGCGGGGCAATCGGGAGTTCGTAGAGCTCGAGCCGTCGGCCGGCATACATCTCGCGTGCCACGGCGAGCAGCAATGGATTCAGGTCCATGGCGACCACGAGCGCGGGCGCAAAGCTCGAGTACAGGTCGTAGGCCAGCCGGCCCGCCCCGCTGCCGAGCACCGCGATGCGCGCGCCCGCGAGATCGCCGTCCGCCACCGCCACGAGCAGCCCAAGCGTGGCCTCGTTCTCCGCCTCGCCCCAGCACCAGTCACGATGGATGTTGGCGTAGTAGTTGGTCAGGCCCTGCGAGCCGGGCAGGCGCGTGCGCAAAGCCTGCAGCGCCTCTCGCGCGGAGGGGTCTGCGTCGACCCCCAGCGGCTCGAGCAAGCTCGCCAGCCGCTGCGCGTGGTCGTCGAGCGCGCCAGCCAGCAGCTCGAGGCGTTGCCGGGTCAGCGCGCCGGGTGCATCCGCGATCCCGGCCTGGCAGGCGCGCGCATCGGCGCGCAGGTCGGCAAGCAGCAGGGCGAGCCGCGCCCGCCACTCCGCCGCGGCACCCTGCGGATCACGGAACAGCCACGGCACGCCGCCCAGGATGGGGTACCCCGCGCTGCAGCGGTCGCAGATGTACCCTGCCGGGCCCTCATGGACCGCACCCCGCTCGCACCTCGGACACCGGCTAATCCCGCTCAGCACACAACTTGCGCCATTTCTAGTACCCTTTACTCACCATGACACGCCAACGTGGACGCCCGAAAGCCAACGGGCTCGCATTACATCATCGCCTGTACATGATGTTGAAGCAGCAACTCGCCGACGGCACCATCGCCCCCGGCGCGGCGCTGCCGAGCGAACCCGACCTGGCCCTGTCGACCAAGCTCTCGCGTACCACGGTGCGCCGCGCGCTGGCGCGTCTCGCCGCAGAGGGCCTGATCGAGCGCCGCCACGGCAGCGGCACTTATGCCACGATGCAGGGTGCCGCGCGGGCGAAGGCGGTGGCCAGCGCCGACTACGGCCGGCTGCTCGGCGACCTGCGCACCATGGCACGCGTCACCAAGGCGCGCCTGCTGCAGTACGCAGTGATCGCCACGCCCCCGCGCATCCTGGCCGTTAACCCCGAACTCGGCACCCGGGTGCTGTACATGCAGCGCACCCGCCTGTACCGGGGCAAGCCCTTCGTGGTCATCAGCCACTATATTCCCGAGCGCCTCGTGAAACTGCTGCCCAAGGCGCAGTTGAAATCCGTGCCGCCGATCTTCCTGTTCGAGAAGAAAGGCATGGTGCCGACGATCGGCGACCAGGAGGTCACCGCGGTGGCCGCCGACCACGTGTTTTCGCGTGAGCTCGCCGTCAACATCGGGGCGCCGCTGCTCGCGATCCGCCGCTCGGTGCGCGACAGTCGCGGGACCCTGCTCGAGTACCACGAAGCGTTCTACGACCCCGAGTTGTATTCGGTGCAGATGCAGGTGCGCCGCGAGCGGGTCGGCAAGAGCGGCATGCGCTGGCGGCCCGGCCGCTGATCTCACCGCCGGCGCGCCACGAGCGCGTCGAGTTCCTTCGCCGCCGAGACCGTGCGCGCGTGTTCCGCGCCGAGCTCGCGCCTGAACACCTCGAGCGCCGCGCGCAGTTCGGCTTCGGCCTCTTCGTACCGACCGCGATTCGTCAGCACCGTGGCCAGGTAGCGCTGCGCATTCGCTGCGCGCCAGTGCCCGTCGCCCAGCGCTGCCCGCATGTCCCGCATGCTCGCGCGCAGCAGCACTTCGGCCTCGGTGTAGCGACCCAGCTTGTTGAGCGCGAGCGCGCGGCCGGTACGCGCCGCGCCCGTATCAGGATGATCCGCGCCCAGCGTGCTCTCGCGGATCTCGATCGCGCGCGCGAGCGCCGCTTCGGCATCGGCCCATCGCCCGGTGAGCAGGTAGAGGCTACCGAGATTGTTGTGGACAGTGGCGACCTCCGGATGCCGCTCGCCGAAGGCCGCCAGCAGAATCGCGAGCGCTTCCTGGTACACGCTTTCCGCCTCGCCGACGCGTGATGGCATATCGGACAGCGCATTGCCGAGGTTGTTGCGGGCAATGCCCGCGTGCGGATGTCCCCGGCCATAGATGCGCTCGATGTCGCGAACGAAATCGCGCAGCAGCGGCTCCGCCCGCTCGATATCCCCCCTGTTGACGAGTACCTCGGCGAGGCCGCTGCGCATGTCCAGCGTCAGCGCATCGAGGTCGCCGCCGATGGCGCGGCCCTGCGCGAGCGCGTCGGACAACAGGCGTTCCGCCTCGGCGAGGTCGCCTTGTGCGGCACGGATGCGCCCGAGCAGGAAGCGGGCGCGCACGTAGCCAAGCGTCCCGCCCTGGTCTGCGGCCTCGAATGCGCGCGCGGACTGCAGCGCAAGCTGCGCGGCCTCGTCGAGCTGGCTGCGCCGGCGCAGCGTATCGGCCAGCTCGAGACGCACCGTTTCGCGGACGGCGAGGTCGCCATCGGGCACCGCAGTCACGACGGCGAGCGCCTCGCGCGCAAGCGACTCGGACGCAACCCAGTCACCCTGCTCGCGCTTGAGCGCGGCCTGGCTGGCGAGCGCCTGGGCGTAGGCTTGCGGCTCCCGCTCCACAGCCGACTCGCGCAGCACCACCGCCCGCGCCAGCAGCTTGCCTGCCGCGTCGTAGGCGCCCAGGCCGCTGTAGGCATTGCCTGCCGCCTCGAGCAGTGCGGCGCGCACATCCGCGCGGCCATCGTCGGGCTGGGCCTCGAGGCGCTGCACTCCGGCATCGAGCAGCTCGCGGGCAGTGATCTCGCGCGCGCCTGATTGCGCGGGATTGGCGATCTCGAACAGGCCGACGGTGAACGCGACGATGCGGCGCGCGGTCGCGGCCTCGGCATTCGCCCGGTCACGTTCGAGCGCCGCCTGCCGGGCGAGCCAGGCCATGCCCGAGCCGAAGCCGAGCGCCGCGACGAACAGCGAGGCGGCCGCGGTGACCGCGAGGCGATGGCGGCGGACGAACTTGCCGATGCGATAGCGCGCGGTGGGCGGCCCCGCGAGCACCGTATCGTTGTTGGCATGGCGCTCGAGATCGGCGGCCAGCTCCGCGGGCGAGCTGTAGCGCAGGTGACGATCGGGCGCGAGCGCCTTCATGACGATCCAGTCGAGATCGCCGCGCAGACGTGCAGCCCGCGCCGGCGTGACCGCCACCGCACTCGGTCTCACCGCTTCGCGATTCGCGATCTCGCCGGCGAGCGCGACCGGATTGTATTCGCTGCCGCGGACATCGTACGGGCGCACGCCGGCCAGCAACTCGAACAGGATCACGCCGAGCGAATACACGTCGGTGCGCGCATCGACATCCAGCGGTGCGAGCTGCGCCTGCTCCGGGCTCATGTACTCGGGCGTGCCGAGCAGGTGCCCGACGCGGGTGTGCGCATCCGCGTCACCACCGTCGGTCATCGCCGCCTTGGCGATGCCGAAATCGATGATCCTGGGCGTCGGCCGCCCGTCGATCTCGGTAACGAGGATGTTCGAGGGCTTGAGGTCGCGATGGATGATGCCGCGCAGGTGCGCGTGCTGCACGCCCGCGCAGATCTCGCCGAACAACTCGAGCCGCGATTCCACGGCGAGGCCGTGGTCCTCGCAGTAGCGGGTGACGGCCGTACCGGCCACATACTCCATCGCAAAGTAAGGGCGCCCGTCGCCGGTCGTACCGGAATCGTAGATGCGTGCGATGTTCGGGTGCGTGAGCATCGCGAGCGCCTGGCGCTCGAGTTCGAAGCGCGCCAACACTTCGCGCGTGGCGAGACCGAACTTCAGGATCTTGAGCGCGACGTTGCGCCGCATCGGCGCCCGCTGCTCGGCGAGGAACACCTCGCCCATCGCCCCCTCGCCGATGCGCTCGATGACACGATAGGGTCCGATCTGGAGCGGTGCTGCAAGCCGGGGTATCTCCGGCGGCGCGCCGCCGAGGAACGAATCGGGCGCCTCATCGTGCGCGCTCAGCAGACGGCGGACACGCTCACGCAGCGCCGGGTCGGGACAGTCCGCCAGCAACCGCCGGCGCGTCGCCTCGTCGGCCTCGACGCAGGCGTCGAACAGTTCCTGTTCAGCATCATCGACGCTCATGCGCCCGCCGACAGCCGCTCCTGCAGCCAGGCGCGGGCGTAGACCCAGTCGCGCTTGGCCGTGGCGACCGAAATCCCGAGCGCCTCGGCTGCCTCCTCGATGCTGAGGCCCGCGAAGAAGCGCAGCGTGACGAGTTCGGCAAGGCGCGGACGCCCGGCGGCGAGCTCCGTCAGCGCCGCATCGACCAGCAGGACATCGGCGTCGTCCTCGGGAATCGGGATTTCGAGCCCCGTCAACGTGACCCGCACGGCATCGCTGCCACGCTTCTGCGCATGGCGTCGCCGCGCCTGCTCGACGAGCACGCGGCGCATCGCCTCGGCTGCGGCGCCGAAGAAGTGACGGCGGTTCTGCCAGACGGCGCCGTTCGGCGCGAGGCGCAGAAAAGCCTCGTTGATGAGCGCGGTCGGCTGCAGGGTGTCCGCGCGCCCTTCCCGGCGCATGTTGGCGCGCGCCATGCGGTGCAGTTCGTCGTAGACCACCCTGTACAGGCGTTCGAACGCCTGCCGGTCCCCCGAGCCGGCCGCCTCCAGCAGCAAAGTTACGTCCGTGTGAGCCACCTGACGCCAATTCTACGCATGAGGGGGTGAACGGGTCACTTCGACCCGGACCAGGGAGGGTCGATGAACGCTGTCGTTGCCGAAAGAGTCCCGGATGCAGGTCGGGCCGCGCGCTATGCGCGCTGCGTCAATATGTCCAAGAAGGTGGAGTGGGAGATCGAGCGCGATCTGCTGCGCGGGCGCGATTTCGACTTCTCGCGCAAGTTCCTGCCGGATGGACTGTCGCTGGTGGAACGCCTGTCGCTGGCGCCAGGCGAGGCACGCCTGATGAGCCAGGTGCAGGGCCGCACCTACGCCTACATTTTCGGACTCGTGGAGCGCTTCATCAGCGCAGGGATGGTCGACGCCGCGGGCAAGCATGCCTTCGGCAACCAGGTGGCCATGGAAGGCCTGCTGCGCTTTTCCGGCGAGGAGCTGAAGCACCAGGAACTGTTCCGGCGCATGGAACAGATGATGGCGCAGGCCATGCCGGCCGGCTATTCACAGGTCGCGGACCCGAACGATGTCGCCCGCGCCGTGCTCGAGCGGCGACGGTGGGCGGTGCTCGCCCTCACCTGCCACATCGAACTGTTCGTGCAGGCGCACTACGAGCAGAGCATCGCCGCCGAGGCGGACATCTGCCCGCTGTTTCGCGATGTGTTCCTGTACCACTGGAAGGACGAATGCCAGCACGTCATGCTGGACGAACTCGAGTGGACGGCCGAGCACGCGCGACTCACGCCGGCCGAACACGATGCGGCGGTCGACGACCTGATCGCGCTGGTCGGCGCGGTCGACGGGCTCCTGCAGGGCCAGTCGCGCAGCGATGCAGCCTATTTCATGTCTGCTGCGGGACGTGAATTCCCGGCTGCCGAGGCCGCGCAGATCGAGGCCGCCATGCTCGCCGCCTATCGCTGGCAGTACATCGTCTCGGGTGTGCAGCACGCGCATTTCGGCCGGCTGCTGCGCAGCATGACGACGCCGGCGCAGATGGCCCGCATCCAGCAGGCACTGAAGCCGATCATGGGGGCGGCATGAGAGCGCGGCTGCGCGCCGTCGAGCCGGCGCCATGGTGCGAGGCCAGGCGCTGACATGGCACGGTTCGACAGCATTCTCGGGACCATCGGGCGTACGCCAGCCGTGCGGCTCGCACGGCTGGCGCCGCCGCACGTGGAACTCCACGTTAAGCTCGAGGCCGCAAATCCGATGGGCTCGGTCAAGGACCGTCTCGCCCTCGGCGTGATCGAAGCTGCGGAGCGCAGCGGCGCCTTGCGGCCAGGCCAGACAGTCATCGAGGCGACCAGCGGCAATACCGGCATCGGTCTCGCGATGGTCTGCGCGCGCAAGGGCTACCCGCTCGTTGTCGTGATGGCCGAGAACTTCAGCGTCGAGCGGCGCCGGCTGATGCGCTTCCTCGGTGCGCGGGTCGTGCTGACACCGGCCGCCGCCAAGGGCAGCGGCATGCTGGCCAAGGCGGCGGAGCTCGCCGCCGCCCATGGCTGGTTCCTGTGCCGCCAGTTCGAGAACGAGGCCAACGCGGACGCGCATTCGCTGACCACGGCCGCCGAAATCCTCGAGGATTTCGCGACCGAGCCGCTCGACTGGTTTGTCACCGGTTACGGCACCGGGGGCACGCTGAAGGGCGTCGCACGTGTGCTGCGCGAGCACTCGCCGCACACGCGCATCGCCGTGTGCGAGCCGGACAACTCACAGGTGCTCGGCAGCGGCATTACCCAGCCGCGCGCCGCGCAGGACGGTACCGGGGCGAGTCATCCGAGTTTCCGTCCGCACCTGATGCAGGGTTGGGCCCCTGATTTCATCCCCAAGCTCACCGAAGACGCCCGCTCGCAGGCGCTCATCGACACGATCGTGCCGGTGAGCGGTGCCGAAGCGCTGCGGCTCGCCCGCGCGCTCGCGACCCAGGAAGGCATCCTCGCCGGCATCACCGGGGGCGCGACGCTCGCCGCGGCGCTGCAACTCGCGGCGAGTGCGCCTGAGGGGACGCGTATCCTCGCGATGCTGCCCGACACCGGCGAGCGCTATCTCAGCACGCCGCTGTTCGCCGACGTGCCGGCCGACATGGATGCCGAGGAACTCGCGATCTCGCGTTCGACGCCCGGCCTGCGCTTCGATGTCACCCCCGCCGCCGCGGCGGCCCCAGCCCCCACCGCCGCGGTCCCCGCCGTGGCCGCCGCACCCGCGCGCGAGGTGCCACCGGCCGATGCCGCGGCCCTCGGCGCACTGATCGATGATCGCCACCAACCCGTCGTGCTGTTCGCACTCGAATGGTGCGAGTTCTGCTGGTCGCTGCGGCGATTCTTCGACAGCGCCGGCATCGCGTTTCGCTCGGTCGACCTCGATTCGGTCGAGTACCAGCAGGACGATCGCGGCGGGCGACTGCGCGCCGCGCTCACTGCGCGCACCTCAATGCCGACGATTCCGCAACTATTCGTCGGCGGCGAATTCGTCGGCGGCTGCACCGACGCCTTCGACGCGTGGAAATCGGGGCGACTGCAGCAGCTGCTGGCACGCTGCGGGCGGCCGGTCACCAGCACCGCGCCGATCGATCCCTACGGGTTCCTGCCGACCTGGCTGCATCCGCGGGCATGATGCGGTACAAGGGCAGACTCATGGACAGCTTGCGTCATGCGGGACGAGCCGGCGGCGCCGGCGACACGACCGCGTCGTTGTTGCAGGATGCCGCGCGGCGCGGGGTGCGCTATCTCGACGAGATCGGTTCGCGGACCGTCGCTCCGCCACCCGAGGCGATAGCCCGCCTCGCCGAGCTCGACACCCCGCTGCCTGCCGGGCCGACCGACCCGGCAGCCGTGCTGGCGCGGCTCGACGAGATCGTAGGACCCGCCACCATGGGCATGGCCGGTCCGCGTTTCTTCGGTTTCGTGATCGGCGGCGCACTACCGGTCACCGTGGCGTCGAACTGGCTTGCGACTGCGTGGGACCAGAACGCCGCGCTCGCGACCGCAACGCCCGGCGTGGCGCACGTTGAAGCCGTCGCACTGCGCTGGCTGGTCGACCTGCTCGGCTTGCCACCCTCCACCGAGGGCGCGTTCGTGACAGGCGCGACAGTCGCCAACTTCACCGCGCTCGCGGCCGCGCGCCAGCAGCAGCTGGCGAAGGTCGGCTGGTCGGTCGAGGCCGACGGACTGTTCGGCGCCCCGCCAATCAGCGTGATCGTTGGCGAGGAGGCGCATCCCACCCTGTTCAAGGCACTCGGCCTGCTCGGTCTCGGGCGCGAGCGTGTCGTGCGAGTACCGGTCGACAAACAGGGCCGCATGCGGGCGGTCCGTCTGCCGCGCATCGAGGGTCCGGCGATCGTTTGCCTGCAGGCCGGCAACATCAACAGCGGCGCGTTCGATCCGTTCACCGATATCTGTCCTGCCGCGCACGCCGCCGGCGCGTGGGTCCATGTCGATGGCGCATTCGGCCTGTGGGCGCGGGCATCGAGGCAACTCGCACCGCTCGCTGTCGGCCTCGAACTCGCCGATTCCTGGGCCACCGATGCGCACAAGTGGCTCAATGTGCCCTACGACAGCGGCCTCGCCTTCGTGCGCGAGCGCGGCGTGCTGCCCGCCGCCATGTCGGTCAGCGCCGACTACCTGCCCACTGGCGATGGCGCGCGCAACCCCGCCGATTTCACGCCCGAACTGTCGCGCCGTGCGCGCGGCGTCGACATCTGGGCCGCGCTCGCGACGCTCGGCCGGAGCGGGCTTGAGGAAATGTTCGAGCGCAACTGCCGCGGCGCGCGCCGCTTTGCCGCGGGCCTCGCGGCGGCAGGCCACGAGGTGCTGAACGATGTCGCGCTGAACCAGGTGGTCGTGTCATTCGGCGCGCCGCAGGTCAACGAACGGGTCGTGACGGCCGTGCAGGCCGACGGCACCTGCTGGTGCGGCCGCACGGTGTGGAAAGGTCGCGCGGCGCTGCGCATCAGCGTGTGTTCCTGGGCAACGACCGATGCCGACGTGGAAGCGAGCCTCGCGGCCATACTGAGGGTGGCGGCCGAGGTCATCGGCCATCGTGGACACGGGTAGAATCGCCATGCATGAACGACCCGATCACGATTCGGCGTGCGACCCTCGCCGATGCGTTCCGGCTGGGTGACATCGGCGGCGCGACGTTCTCCGAGACTTTCGCTCATCTCTACGAGCCCGAAGATCTCGCCGCGTTCCTGCAGTCGACGCACTCGCCCGAAAGCTGGGCGCGGCGCCTGCACGATGATCACCTCGCCGTGTGGCTGGTCGAGGACGCCGGCGGCACGGCCATCGGCTATGCGAGCGCCGGGCCCTGCAAGCTGCCCGTGCCCGATCTCGAATCGAATGCCGGCGAGCTGTTCCAGCTCTACCTGCGCGCCAGTCATCACGGCATGAAGCTCGGCTCGCGCCTGCTCGAGACGGCGCTCGCCTGGCTCGAAATGCGCGGTTACGACCCGCTTTACGTCGGAGTCTGGAGCCGCAATATCGGCGCGCAGCGACTGTATGCCCGTTTCGGCTTCCGGCACTGCGGCGAATACGAGTTTCCCGTCGGGCGTCAGCGCGACCACGAGTTCATCCTGAGGCGCGCTTGAGAGGGCCGTTCGTCACGCCGTTCCACGCCGGCGAAATCGCACGTCGCGGCACTGCACGCCTGCGGGCGGGGCTGCCGTTCATCCCGATGCATTTCGGCCAGCCGTCCGCCGGTGCGCCGGCCGCGGCGATCGCGGCCGCCCATCGCGTGCTCGATCGCGATCCGCTCGGCTATCAGGAAATCGTCGAACTGCGCGAAAGGATCGCCGCGTACTACGCCGAGACGCACGGCGTACAGGTCGACCTCGATCGCATCCTGCTGACCGCGGGCGCGAGCGCAGCGCTGGTAGCCGCCTACGCGGCATTGTTCCGCCCCGGCGATCGGGTCGCGATCATGCGCCCCGGTTACCCGGCCTACCGCAACACGATGTGCGCGATGCGCCTCGAACCGGTCGAGGTCGCCTGCGGCCCGGAGATGGACTTCAGGCCCACGCCCGCGCTGATCGAGTCGCTGCAGCCGGTGCCGCAGGGCATCGTCATCGCCAGTCCCGCCAATCCGACCGGCGCCATGCTCGACGGCGCGCAGCTTGCCGCAATGCTCGCGACCTGCCGCGAACGCGGCATCCGCGTGATCTCGGATGAAATCTACCACGGCATCAGCTTCGGCAAGCGCGCGGTCAGTGCGCTCGAACTCGATCCGGACGCAATCGTCATCAACAGCTATTCCAAGCTCTACCGGATGCCGGGCTGGCGACTCGGGTGGATGGTCGCCCCGCCGCAGCTGGCCGAACAGCTGCACGTCTACCTGATCAACATGTTCCTGACGCCCTCGACGCTGGCGCAGCACGCGGCGCTCGCGGCCATGGACGAGCGCGAAGACCTCGCGCACTGGGTGCGCGTCTACGAGCGCAACCGCGCACGCCTGATCGAGGGCCTTGCAGCGATCGGCATCACGCGCATCGTGCCGCCTGACGGCGCGTTCTACCTGTATGCCGACGTGGGGCACCTCACCGGTGACAGCATGCAGTTCTGCCTGCGTGCCGTCGACGAGATCGGAGTCGGCCTTGCCCCGGGCATCGACTTCGATCCGGACGCGGGGCGCCATTTCGTGCGCTTCTCGTTCGCCGTGACACCGGAGGAAATCGAACGCGCACTCGAATTGCTGGCGGAGTGGCTGTAGACGCGGCGAGGCGCACCGAAATCACGCCGAACCGATTGTCCGGGCCCCGGCGGCTGCGACGAAGCGCGATATCGTGCGGTGCATGAAACGCATCGCGATGCTTGCCGTGCTGCTCGGCTGCGCTTCGGGCGCCGCGGCGCAGCCCACGTTTCACGGCGACAACGCGCGCACCGGCGTTTACGCGGGTAGTGGCCCGGCGCAACTGCAGGGCGTCAAGTGGTCCTTCGACACCGGCGGCCCGGTGCTCGCCTCACCGGTCGTCGCCGGCGATCTGGTGTACATCGCCAGCGCGAGCGGTGCACTGCTCGCGATCGATCGCCACAGCGGTCGCGAGCTGTGGAAGTTCGTGTCGCGCATGCCGATCGCCTCGACCCCCGCGGTGGAGGGCGACACGCTCTATTTCGTCTCGTCGGCCGGCTCGCTCGTGGCACTCGATGCCGCGACCGGGCAGTTGCGCTGGATCTTCGCCACCGAGCACGAACGCCATTTCGAGGCCAGGGGCCTGCACGGTTATGGCCCGGCCGGCCAGACCATTGCCGACGCATGGGATGTATATACATCCTCGCCCGCTGTGGCGGACGGCAAGGTCTATTTCGGCAGTGGCGACGGCAACGTCTACGCCGTCGATGCGCGCAGTGGCGTGCTGCAGTGGAAGTTCCCGATGCGGGGCGTCGTGCACGCCTCGCCAACGGTCGTCGACGGCACGGTGTACGTCGGCAGCTTCGCCAGCGACTTCCATGCGCTCGATGCCGCCACCGGCCAGTCGAAGTGGATCTTCCAGGCCGGCGAGGATCCGGCCAACCACAACCAGGTCGGCTTCCAGTCGTCGGCCGCCGTCGTCGACGGCGTGGTCTACGTCGGTTGCCGCGACGCCCACGTCTACGCGCTCGACGCCAAGACCGGGCGCAAGCGCTGGGACTACCCCACGAGCAAGTCGTGGGTGAACGGCACGCCGGCGGTGCGCAACGGCATCGTCTACGTCGGCACATCCGACACCTCGCGCCTCATGGCGATCGACGCGAAGAGCGGACGCCTGCGATTCAATTTCGATGCGAAGGGCTTCGTGTTCTCGTCGGCGGCGCTGGCCGGCGGGCGGGTCTACTTCGGCAGCCACAATGGCCGGTTCTACGCGCTCGACGCGGACGATGGCCGGCTCGCCTGGACTTTCCAGACCGAAGCCTCGAAACAGGATCCGCTCAAGCTGCTGAAACCCGACGGCAGCTTCGACCGCGATGGCTTCGCGCCCGTGTTCCGCGATTTTCGCGACATGTACATCGACCTCTTTCGCTTCCGCTCGATCGGCGGCATCCTGTCTTCGCCGACCGTCGCGGACGATGTCATCTATATCGGCAGCCTGGACGGCAACCTCTACGCCCTGCACTGAATGGAGTGAAACCATGTGGAACCGCCGCGAACTGATGAAGCTCGGACTCGGTGCCGCCTCGCTCGCCGCCGTGCACCGGTCGGTCGCAGCGCAAGCGGCGCCGCTGCGCCTGCTGATCCTCGGAGGCACCGGTTTCCTCGGCCCGCACCTCACTGAACAGGCGCTGCAGCGCGGCTGGGCCGTCACGCATTTCAATCGCGGCAAGCGCGACGCCGACGGTGTGCCGGGCGTCGAGACACTGCACGGCGATCGCAAAGGCCAGCTCGACGCGCTGCGCGGCCACGCCTGGGACGCGGTGATCGACAACACGGGCTACATACCGAAATACGTGAAGATGTCGGCTGAACTGCTGGCGCCGAACGCCGGCTACCACCTGTTCGTCTCGAGCATCTCGGCCTATGCGAGTTTCGCGAAACCGAACGACGAATCCTCGCCCACCGGCCATCTGGCCAACCCCGAGGAGGAAGCGGTCACCAACGAGAGCTACGGCCCGATGAAGGCGCTGTGCGAGCAGTACTCGATGCAGGCGTTCGAGGGCCGGGCGAGCGTGGTGCGACCGGGCTACATCGTGGGCCCGCTCGATCCCACCGACCGCTTCACCTACTGGCCGGTGCGTGCGGCCCGCGGCGGGGAGATGCTTGCGCCGGGCACACCGCAGGACCCCATCCAGATCATCGACGCGCGCGACCTGACCGCCTGGATGCTCGCGCTCGTCGAGCGGCGCGTGACCGGCTATTTCAATGCAGTGACGCGCCCGCGCGAATATACGATCGGCGACATCGTGCGCGCGAGTATCGCGGCCTCGCCGCAGGCGGGCACGAAGGCCACCTGGGTGCCGGAGGACTTCCTCTTCAAGCAGTGGCAACCCGAGCAGGTCGACCTGCCTCCCTGGTCACCCATGGGCGGTGAATATGCGGGCGCGTCGCTCACCGCGAGCGATCGCGCGCGGGCCGCGGGGCTCAGGACGCGCCCGCTCGAAGACACCGTGCGCGATACCCTGGCGTGGCATCGCACGCGCCCCGCGGAGCGCCAGGAGAAGCTGCGCGCCGGACTCGACCCGGAGCTCGAACGTACGACGCTCGCGGCCTGGCACGCGCGCGGGAAGAACGGCTAGACGAGGTTGGAGTGGTGGAAAGGGAGGGACTCGAACCCTCGACCCCGGCATTATGAGTGCCGTGCTCTAACCGGCTGAGCTACCTTTCCACAGGCGGGCCGGCGATTGTCCGGACCCGCTCCCGGTGAGTCAAGCCGACGGACCCCGAAACCGTCGTTGCCCGGAGACAGGCTGCAACCGCGCCCGGATCGGCGTATACCTCGCCCTCCCCGGAGTCGGGAAGCTGCAAAGGGTACTGCCATGCCCCCCCTGAAGCGCATTTCACCGTTCCTCGCTCCCCTTCTCTTATTGGCTCTGAACAGCTGCGGTGGTGGCGGTGGCGGCAGCACGCCCGCGCCCACGGCAGGCGGCCCGGCGACCGGCAGCTGCGGCGCACCCGACTGCGGCATGGCGATGATCACGATCACCGATGCCGACGGCGACTTCCTCGCCTACTCCGTCGATGTGGTCTCGCTCACGCTCACCCGGGCCAACGGTCAGGTCGTGCAGACACTGCCCGTCACCTCGCGCATCGATTTCAGCCAGCTCGTCGGCGTGAGCGAGTTCGTCACGGCCGCGACCGTGCCGCAGGGCGCCTATGTCGCCGGCACGATCCGGCTCGACTACACGAACGCCGATATCCAGGTCGAGGTCGCCGGCCAGCCGGTGCAGGCCACGGTGATCGACGAGGACGGTGAGCCGGTCGGCGTGATCGACGTCGAGGTGCGCCTCGACAACCGCAATCACCTCGTCGTCTCGAACGGGCGCCCCGCGCTGCTGCAGCTCGACTTCGACCTTGCGGTGTCGAACTCGGTCGATCTCGAGGCCGACCCGGTCACGGTGACTCCCGCGCCGATAATCGTCGCTACGGTCGACAGGCCCGACAGCCGCGAACTGCGCGTGCGCGGGCCGCTCGTCAGTGTCGATATCGACGCGGGCACCTATGAAGTGGACGTGCGCCCGTTCTCGCACAAGAGCGCAAAGCTCGGCCGCGTCACCGTGCACACGACCGCCGACACCGCCTGGGAGCTCGACGGCCAGGCCTATGTGGGCGCCGACGGCCTCGCGGCGCTCGCCACCCTGCCCGAGGGCACGCTGACCGCCGCGTTCGGCACGCTGTCGAAGCGGGACCACGTGTTCACCGCCGATCGCGTGCTCGCCGGCTCGAGCGTCGAGGACGACGACCTCGATTTCGCGGTGGGCAATGTCGTTGCGCGCGCGGGCGACACCCTGATGCTGAGCGGCGGGCGCATGTCCCGCCACGACAAGCCCGACTGGCTCATCATGCGCCATCCCGTGACCGTGCTCGTCGGTCCCGAAACCAGCGTGACCCGCGCGGGCGAAACCGGCGATGTGGATATCGGCGCGATCTCCGTCGGCCAGCGCGTCAAGGTTTTCGGTGTCGCCTCGAGGGGCGATGACAGTGACGAAGCTCAGGTCGCGGATGGCAGCGAACGGCAGATCGACGACGACGACGTTGTCACGATCGATGCCACCGCCGGCCGCGTGCGCCTCGACGTGACCCAGCTCGCCGGCACCGTCACGGGCGTCGCCGGCACCACGCTGACACTCGACCTCGATTCGATCGATCGCTGGCACGTCGAGCGTTTCGACTTCACCGGTACCGGCACGCCCGGGCAGGACGCGGATCCCGCGGCCTACGAAGTCGATGCCGGCGCGCTCGACCTCGCGCGCTTCGACGTCGGCTCGCCGGCGCGCCTCTTCGGCTTCGTCGCCCCCTTTGGCGCGGCGCCGCCGGACTTCACCGCGCGAACGGTCGTCGACTTCGAGGACGTGATGGCGAAGCTCGCGATCGGCTACTGGCCGCGAGGCACCGCTGCGCCATTCACGAGCCTCGACGCGAATGCCATCGTCATCGACCCTGCGAACAGCGCGATCAGCTGGCCGCACTGGATCAAGACAGGCACCACGATCCACGACGTCGAGAAGCTGGCCACGCCGCTGCGGATCGTGCCGACTGCCGAGGCCACCGGCACGTTCGCGATCGGTGATGGCCACGAAGTCGACAACTTCGAAACATTCGCCGACTTCACCGCCGCGCTTGCGGACGAGCTCGATGGCACATCGCGGGTGGTGGGCCTCGGCGCAGAAGGCGATTTCGATGCCGGCACGGGCGACTTCACCGTGACCCGCATGCTGGTCAGGATGAAGCGTTAGCGAAGCGTGGCGGCGATCTGCCGGATCTCCGCAGCCGTGTGCTCGCCGGCGAGCGGCGTGCCGGGCATGAGGTATTTGCCCATGCCCGAGCCGCCGACCAGTACCGGTTCGTAGCCGATCTCGCGAATGAGGATCGAGGCGATCCGGATCGCCTCCTCGTCGTCGCCGGCGATCGGCATGCCGATGCGCCCCGGCTCCTCGTGCGCGCTGCCCATGCGCCTCGCATTGATCGCATTGAACGCGCGCACGACGCGCGCGCCCGCCAGCAGCTCGGCCGAGACGACCCCCGCGCCACGCTCGAGCGCGCGATTCGCGATCTCGCCGTCACGATTCGGAAAGGGATTGCAGGCATCGATCACGACCTTGCCGCGGATCTGCTCCGCGAGCGCCTGGCCGAGTTCGGGCAGCGCTCCGTAAGGCACCGCGAACACGAGCACTTCGCCGAACGCCGCGGCCTCTGCCGAGGTGCCCGCACGCGCGTTCGCACCGACGGCGGCGGCCAGTTCCCTGTCGGCTTCGAGGTTGCGCGAGGAAAACATGACTTCGTGGCCCGCATGGGCCCAGACGCGCCCGAGGGCGCTGCCGACCCGGCCGGAACCGATCATGCCGATCTTCGGCTTCGGCGTGTCGGCGGCCGCGATGCGCCCGGCGAACGGCAGAGTGCCGAATACAGCGACCGCTCCGGCAGCTTTGAGGACATCGCGGCGACGGAGTGGGGGCAGGTCTCGTATCTTCATGGGGGTCTCCTCTGGCGTGCGCCAAAGACTGCGCACGACGCATCGTCCACGCAGCATCAGGCCGCGCTCACGAGCGCCGTGCCCTACGCCAGCGCGCGCTCGAACAGCGCGAGCAGGCGCGCCCACGCCTTCTCGGCCTGATCGTGGTCGTAGACCGCAGCGTCGGGCGGGCACCAGCCGTGCTTCGTGCCGGCATACACTTCGATCTCGGCGGGCAGACCGGCGGCCGCGAAAGCCTTGCGCAGCGTGTCCTTCCCCTCCGGATCGCGCTGATCGTCGTTCTCCGCGATCGCGATCAGGAACTGCGCCTTCATGTCCGGCACGAGCAGATGCGGGCTGTCCGGCTTGTCGGTCGCAAGCCCGCCGCCATGGAACGACGCGCCCGCGCCGATGCGATCGGACCGCTCCGCCGCCGTGTACATCGTCAGCGGACCGCCCATGCAATAACCCGTGGTGCCCATGCGGCGCCGCTTGTCGACGGCGGGCTGCGCATCGAGCCAAGTGACGAAGGCACGGGCATCGGTCGCACCGGTGGCCGCGGACAGCGTGGCACGCAAGGTCATCAGCGACGTGCGCGTCGCGGGGTCGTTGAAATCAGGGTTCTCCGGCGCAGTGGGCGCCTTCTGCGTCCGATAAAACGGATTGACGGTCAGCACTGCATAACCGGACTCGGCGAGCCGCCGGCCCATCTGCCGAAACGCCGGGCGCAGGCCGAAGATATCGGGCCAGACCAGCACGGCGGGATGCGCGCCCTGCGCGGGATGCGCGAAACAGGCGTCCGCGGTGCCGTCGGGCGTTTCGATCTCGACTTCAGACTCGACCACCTCGGCGGCACCGGCGAGCGGCGGAAACACCGATAGCGCGCCCGCCCCGAGCGTCAGCGCGCTGAACTGGCGCCGCGAGAGGCCTTTCGATCTGAGCTGGTACTCGACCATGTCGTCGAATGAGTCGTGGTCGCACATGATCGCCTCCGCTCCATGCCTGGGAGGAGGGATGGTGCCGCAGTGCGCGCGAGCGCCGCAAGCGATTCGCGACCATCCGTGAAGCGCAGTTCCAGCGCTTGGCGGCCGCCCTTTTTGCTCAGACGTTGAAGCGAAAGTGCATCACGTCCCCCTCGCGGACGATGTACTCCTTGCCTTCCAGCCGCAGTTTGCCGGCCTCCTTCGCGCCCGCCTCGCCCTTGCAGGCGATGAAGTCGTCGTAGCCGACCACTTCGGCACGGATGAAGCCGCGCTCGAAATCCGTGTGGATCACGGCCGCAGCCTGCGGCGCGGTCGCGCCGCGCCTGACGGTCCATGCACGCACTTCCTTCGGCCCGACCGTGAAATAGGTCTGCAGACCGAGCAGCGTGTACGCGGCACGGATCACGCGATTAAGCCCCGGCTCATCGAGGCCGAGGTCGGCGATGAATTCGGCGCGCGCGTCGTCGTCGAGCTGCGCGATCTCGGCCTCGATGGCCGCGCACACCGCGACCACCTGGGCGCCCTCGCTCGCCGCGCGCGCGCGCAGCGCATCGAGGCGGGGGTTGTCGGTGAAGCCGCCTTCATCGACATTCGCCACGTACATGACCGGCTTGGCGGTCAGCAGGTGCAGATCTTGCAGGTCGCGCAGCTCATCCGCGCCGAGGCCCATGGCGCGCACCGGCTTCGCGGCATCGAGCTGCCCGCGCACGCGCTCGTAAAGGTCGCGCTTGCGCAGTGCCTCCTTGTCACCCGCCTTGGCCGCCTTGGCCGCGCGGTCGAGCGCCTTCTCGACGCTCTGCAGGTCGGCGAGCGCGAGCTCGGTGTCGATCGTCTCGATGTCCGCCAGCGGGTCGACCTTGCCCGCGACGTGCACGATGTCGTCGTTTTCGAAGCAGCGCACGACATGCGCGATCGCATCGACCTCGCGAATGTGCGCGAGGAACTGGTTGCCCAGCCCCTCGCCCTGTGACGCGCCGGCGACGAGGCCGGCGATGTCGACGAACTCCACCGTGGTCGGCAGCACCTTCTGCGGCTTCTGGATCGCGGCGAGTTCATCGAGCCGCGGATCCGGCACCGGCACGACGCCGACATTCGGGTCGATCGTGCAGAACGGGTAGTTCTCGGCCGCGATCTGCGCGCGCGTGAGCGCATTGAAGAGAGTCGACTTGCCGACGTTCGGCAGGCCGACGATGCCGCACTTGATTGCCATCGCTGGATTCAGTCCTTCACGTTCGTATGCAGGCGGTGCATCGCCTTCTGCGGGCCCTCGGCCAGCAATAGCGGCACCACTTCGGCCGCGGCCGCCACGGCCGCGCGGATCGTGGCGTCCTCGCCCGCCGGCGCGCGGGTCAGCACGTAGTCGACGACCTCGGATTTGTCGCCGGGGTGGCCGATGCCGATGCGCAGCCGCCAGAAACCCTCGCCGATGCGCGGAATCAGGTCGCGCAGACCGTTGTGCCCGCCGTGGCCCCCGCCCTCCTTCAGCCGCACGGTGCCGACCGGCAGGTCGAGTTCGTCGTGCGCGACGAGAATCGAGCTGACGTCGATCTTGTAGAAGTCGACGATGCTGCCCACCGGGGCGCCGCTGCGGTTCATGTACTGCATCGGCTTCAGCAGCAGGACTTCGGCGTCGCCGATCCGCACGCGCGCCGTCTCGCCGCGGTGATGGCGATCACTCCGCATCGTGCCGCCGTAACGCGCCGCGAGTTCCTCGACGAACCAGAACCCGGCGTTGTGGCGCGTGCGCGCGTATTCATCGCCCGGATTGCCGAGACCCACGATCAGCTTGAGCGGAAATTCGGCCATCGCTGCGCTCCTCAGTGCATCGTGCGCCAGAAAAAGCGAAAGGCCGCCGGACTCCGGCGGCCTTTGCTGAGGCGCACACGGCGACTATTTCTTGCCGCCGCCTTCCTTCGCCGGGGCCTCGGCAGCCGGCGCCGCCGCCACCGCACCTTCGGCCGCAGCCGCCGCCTCGGTCGGCTCGGGCTCCGCCGCGCGCGGCGCATGCACCGAGACGACCGCCAGATTGCGGCCGTGCTGCAGCTGCGGGATCACGACACCTTCCGGCAGCGGGATGTCCGACAGGAACTTGGTCTCGTTGAGCTGCATCTCGGACATGTCGACCTCGAGGAATTCCGGGAAGTCCTTCGGCAGACAGATCACTTCGACGTCGGAGATACGGTGCGACACGACGCCGCCCTGTGTCTTGACGCCCGGCGCCGCCGCCGCGCCCTTGAAGTGGATCGGCACGTAGATGCGGATCTTCTCGTCCGCCAGCACGCGCAGCATGTCGATGTGCACGATCGCGTTCTTCGCGGGGTGCATCTGCACGTCCTTGATGATCGCTTCCTGGGTCTCGTCGCCGACCTTGAGGCGGATGATCGACGAATACAGCTTCTCGTTGTCGACCAGGGTCAGCATGTGCTGATGGTCGAGGGCGATCTGGCGGGGCGCGAGCTTGCCGCCGTAGAGGATGGCAGGAATCTTGCCGTGTCGACGCAGGCGGCGGCTCGCACCCTTGCCCTGATCGTCACGGAAGTCCGCCTGGATCTCGAATCCGATACGCATGAACTTCTCCTTAACGTTAACGAAACCGGCACTTCCGCGACCAGAAGGCCGGACACCAAAATCAGTCTATGTACAGGCTGCTCACCGACTCCTCGTCGCGTATGCGACGGATGGTCTCGGCCAGCAGCCCCGCCACCGACAGTTGCCTGATGCGGCCGCAATCGCGGGCCGCCTCGGTCAGCGGAATCGTATCGGTCACGACCAGTTCGTCGAGCGCCGACCCGGAAATCTTCTGCACCGCGCTGCCCGAGAGCACCGCGTGCGTGATGTACGCCACCACGCGCTTCGCGCCCTGGTCCTTGAGCGCCTGTGCCGCGAGGCACAGCGTGCCCGCGGTATCGACCATGTCGTCGACGAGCACGCAGGTCTTGTCCGCCACCTCGCCGATGATGTTCATCACCTTCGACTCGTTCGGCCGCGGACGCCGCTTGTCGATGATCGCGAGGTCCGCGTCATCGAGCCGCTTGGCGAGTGCCCGTGCGCGTACCACACCGCCGACGTCCGGGGATACGACGATCATGTCCTCGTAGCCCTGCCTCCATGCATCACCGAGCAACACCGGCGAGCCGTACACGTTGTCCACGGGGATATCGAAAAACCCCTGGATCTGGTCCGCGTGCAGATCGACGGTCAGCAGGCGATCGACGCCCGCGCCCGAAATCATGTTCGCGACCAGCTTCGCCGTGATCGCCGAGCGCGTCGCACGCGGACGGCGATCCTGGCGCGCGTAGCCGAAATACGGCACCACCGCCGTCACCCGTGCCGCCGAAGCACGCCGGCAGGCATCGGCCATCACCAGCAGCTCCATCAGGTTATCGTTTACCGGCGCGCAGGTCGGCTGCAGCAGATACACGTCGCGCCCGCGCACGTTCTCGATCAGCTCGACATTGACCTCGCCGTCGCTGAACTTGCCGACATAGGCGCGCCCGAGCGGCTGCTTCAGGTTACGCGCGATGTCCTGCGCGAGCGCACGATTGGCGTTACCCGCAAACAGCGCCATCGACGTCGAATCGCCCACCTCAACCTCGCTATTCCTCTGGCTGGGGCGGCAGGATTCGAACCTGCGCATGGCGGGATCAAAACCCGCTGCCTTACCACTTGGCGACGCCCCAGCGGAAAACCAGTTCCCTACTCCGACTCGCCTCGCAGTCGCGCGAGCTGTGCGTGCAGCGGCGAGTGGTTCAAGCCGCGCGCCACGTAGCTGCGCCACGACTGAGGCACCTTCGCCGCGACCTGCCCCGCGGCACTCGCGCTGTCGAACGACGCGAAGACGCAGGAGCCGGTTCCCGTGAGTCGCGCTTCCGCAAACTGGCCGAGCCAGTCGAGCGCTTCACCCACCGCCGGAAACCGCGCGCGAACCACCGGCTCGCAGTCGTTGTGCGTCTCCGCCCCAAAAAGGTCGCGTATTGTGATGAGGGGGGAATTTCGTGTCAATTCAGGGCTCTGGAACACCGCTGCCGTGGCCACTGCAACGCCCGGATAAACCACCAGAAACCACTTTTCCGGCAGTTCGAGCGGCATCAGCAGGTCGCCGATGCCCTCCGCGAAGGCCGAGCGGCCATGGATGAACAACGGCACGTCCGCACCAAGATCGGCGCCAATCGATGCTAATTGCCGCAGATCGAGCCCTGTTCCCCACAATTCGTTGAGAGCCACCAGCGTGGTCGCCGCGTCGGAACTGCCGCCTCCGAGGCCCGCCCCCACCGGGATCCGCTTCTCGATCCGCAGTCGCGCACCGCGCCGCACGGTGGTCGCGACCTGTAGCGCGCGGGCCGCGCGCACCGCCAGGTCGGCCTCGGCGGGCACACCGTCCGGCCCCTCGAGGCGGCGGATCTCGCAGTCGCTGGTCGCCTCGATCTCGATCGAGTCGGCGAGGTCGATCAGCTGGAAGGCCGTCTGCAACGTATGGTAGCCATCCGCACGCCGGCCGGTGATGTGCAGGAAAAGATTCAGCTTTGCGGGCGCCGGCCAGCGCTCGCGCTGCGCATGCGGCGCACTCATGGCGTCCAGCGGTCGACGACGACCCGTACGCGCGTGCCGCCACGCTGCGCAATGACCCGTCGCGGCAGGCTGCCGCCCGCGCCTTCGAGGTATTCGCCGTAGTCGATCTCCCAGCCCTGCTGCACGAGGCGCGTGAGTCGCTGCCGCGCCTCGTCGATCACCTCGTCGGCCGCGGCGCCGGGCGCCGGCACGCCGCGCATCCAGTAGCGCAACTCGGCGAGAGGCAGCGGAAACCCGAGCCGTTCTTCCAGGGCCGCGCGCGCCGCGTCGCCCTCGAGATGCTCGCCCCGCGAGGTGCGCAGGTCGAAATGCCCATCGGCCACCTCGATCTGCGCCCCGCCGACGCCGAGCGGGCCATCGAGCGACACCTGCGACAGCCCGCCCTGCTGTTGCCAGCGCAGCGAAGCATTGAAGCCCGCGCCCGCGGAGTTGACCGCGACACGCCCGGTGAGCCCGAATTCAGTCTGCTCCTGCAGCGCTGCACGCCGCTCGGGCCAGGGCACCGCCGACGAGTCGCGCACCGGCGCGCTGACGCACGCGGCGAGTAGCGCGCCCAGTGCCGCGACGAACGCGGTACGGGCGAAGTGGCGGCGAAGCCGGCGGGTCACGGCGCAGCGGGCGGGATGAATCGCCCGATCGTGTCCTTCAGCAGCGTGGAGCCGGGATCGCGCGCGAGCGCGCGCGCCCAGATCGTGCGTGCCTCGCTCTCGCGTCCGAGCGACCACAACACCTCGCCCCAGTGCGCCGCGATCTCGGTGTCGCGCGACAGGCGGTACGCCCGCGCCAGCGATTCGAGGGCCTGCTCACCCTGGCCACGGCGGAAGCGGACCCAGCCCTGGCTGTCGAGGGTCGCCGGGTTGTCCGGCGTGAGCGCAAGTGCGTCGTCGATCAGGGCGTTGGCACGCGCGAGGCTCCTGTCGTTGTCGGCAAGCGTGTAGCCGAGCGCGTTCATCGTCACCGGATCTTCGGGGCGACGCTTCAGCATCGTCTCGAAGGCGGCAATCGATTCCGGCACGCGCCCGGCGTTCTCGAGCGCAAGCGCGCGCTGGTACTCGATGCCGGGATGTCCCGGATAGAGATCGAGCGCGGCATCGAGGAGATCCACGGCGGCGGCGGCATCGTCGGCACCGATCAGCAGTGAACTCTTGGCGAGCACGACATCGATCGCGGTCCCGGGCTCGGTCGCGACTTCGGCGTCGAGCAGGCTGAACGCTTCCTCGCGCTTGCCCATCTTCATCAGCACGAATGCCGCGCGGCGCCGCGCCAGCATGCCGGCGCCCGCCTGCACGAGCTGGCGATACATCTCGAGCGCCACCGGGTCGTTGCCGTGGCGCTCGGCGAGCGCGCCGAGGTAGAACAGCGCCTCGCCCGCACCGTCGCCGGTCCGCAGGCGCTGGCTGAATCGCCCGGCGGCCTCCTGCGTGTCGCCCTCGCGAAAGGCGAGCAGCGCAAGACGCCGCTCGGCTTCCGGTGAGGCGTCGTCGTCCGCGAGCAGGCGCTCGAGTTCCATGCGGGCCTCCTCGATGCGATCGAGCGCGACCAGGATTTCGGCCAGCGCGAACGCCTGACCTGCGGGATCGATGCGGCGCGCGGCATTGGCCGCGGCGATCGCACCGGCTGCGTCGTCGGTACCTGCGAGCACGCGCGACAGCAGCAGCTGTGCCGGTGCGGACTGCGGATCGCGCGCGATCGCAGCCTCGGCGAGCGCACGCGCGTCGCGGAACACGAAGCTCTCGAGCGCAAGATTGCCGAGCACGACGAGCGCCGATGCATCGAGCCTGCCAGGATCGGCGGCGGCGTGCAGCGCTGCATAGGCACCGAAATCATTCCCCGTGCCCGCGCTCGCCTGCGCGAGGTCGACGAGTGCCTTGGAGGGCTCTTCGCCCGCGAGCCGGATCGCGTCGCGGAAGGCCGCCGCGGCACCCGAATTGCGGCCGAGACGCAGCGCGACGAGCCCAGCCTGGCGTGCGGCCGCGGCGCTGTCGGGTGCGCGCGCGCGCCACAGCGGCGCGAGCTTTCCGGCGGTCTCGAACTGCTGGCAATCCATCGCCACTTCGACCGCCCGCTGCAGCGTTGCGACCGGCGCGCCGCGCACCGTGGCGGCCTTCGCATACTGCTCGGCAGCGGTGCGGCAATCGCCACGTTCGAGCGCGACTTCGGCGACGATCGCGGCGGCATCGGCATCGGCCGGGGTGGTGATCTGCGGCTCGGCGGCACACGCCGCGATCGCGGTCACGGCCATCAACAGGATACTGCTTCGCATTCTCGTCACTATAGCGGAAGGCGCTCCAATCCCGGAGAATTCCGCGATTCCATGAAAGATTCGATACGTCAGCGGCTCGAGCGTTCCCTGGATCGCACCGAAGAAGTGGGGCGGCTACTGGCCGATCCCGACACGGCTGGCCATTCGCGCGAGTTTCGGGAACTGTCGATGGAATACTCGCGCCTCGAACCGCTCGCGGCGCGCTATCGGCTGTATCGCGGCCTCGAGCTCGAGCTCGCCGCGGCGCGCGAGATGACCGGCGACCCGGACCCGGAGCTGCGCGAACTCGGCGCGGAGGAAGCCCGGCGACTCGAAGCGGCGCTGGCCGAGGAGGAGCGGGCGCTGCGCGAGTTGCTCGCGCCGCAGGATCCGCACGACGAACGCAACATATTCCTCGAAATCCGGGCCGGCACCGGCGGGGATGAAGCCGCGATTTTCGCCGGCGACCTGCTGCGCATGTACACGCGCTATGCGGAGCGGCGCGGCTGGGCCGTGGAGCTCATCTCGCAGAGCCCCGGCGAGCACGGCGGCTACCGGGAAGTGATCTGCCGCATCAACGGCAAGGGCGCGTATTCGTGGTTCCGCTTCGAGGCGGGCACCCATCGCGTGCAACGCGTGCCGGCAACCGAGGCGCAGGGCCGCATCCATACCTCCGCCGTCACGGTCGCCGTGCTGCCCGAGCTCGACGAGGTCGATGCGATCGCCGTGAACCCGGCGGATCTGCGCATCGATACCTTCCGTTCATCGGGTGCGGGAGGTCAGCATGTCAACAAGACCGACTCGGCGATCCGCATCACCCACCTGCCCTCCGGGATCGTCGTCGAGTGCCAGGACGAACGCTCGCAGCACAAGAACCGCTCGCGCGCCATGGCGCTCCTGTCGGCACGGCTGCTGGCGGCGGAGACCGAGAAGCGCAATGCGGCGGAAGCCGCCGCACGCAAGAGCCAGGTCGGCAGCGGCGATCGCTCGGAGCGAATCCGCACCTACAATTTTCCGCAGGGGCGGGTCACCGACCATCGGGTGAATGTCACGCTCTACCGGCTTGCCGAGGTGATGGAGGGCGACCTCGACGGCCTGATCGAACCGCTACGGCAGGAGTATCAGGCCTCGCTGCTCGACGAGGAGACCTGAGCACGCTGGCGCAGGTCGTTGAACACGACCAGCAGGTAGGCGCTGAGATAGAGCACCAGCAGCGCTACCGTGGCGATCACGATGGCCACCGCGACGCTGTTCTGCACGGACTCGCCGGCCACACTCGCAAGCCCCGCCAGCACGCCCACCGTCAGGCTCGCGATGATCACGATCACGATGACCGTCGCCACGATCGCGATCAGCACGACCAGCATGCGCTTCCAGTGCGCCGCTGTGAGCCTGAGCCCGAGGTCGATTGCGGCGAACGGCCCTCGCCCCTCAACCACGAGCGCCGGCCAGCCGAGGCTCACCGCAACGCTCGTCGCCAGCAAGGGCAGCATCACGATTGCCGTGCCCAGGGCCTGCGGCAGCGGCACAAGACCCACAATCAGCCCGAAGGGCAAGGTGGCGAGCAGCACCACGAAAAAACTTGCGACGAGATAGGCGAGGATGGCCGGCAGCCGGGCGAGTGTGGGGCCGAGCGGCACGGTATGCGCCGTCCCGAGCGCAATGCGCTGCTGCTTCAGCAGCACGAGCGCCCAGACGACGAGACTCGCGAGGATCCCGATCAGGTACAGCGCCCACCATTGCCCGTCCTTGTCCGCGAGCGTCTCGGCGTTGATCGGCATCGGCTTGCCGTGCACGGCCACGTCGTAGGCAGTTGGCAGCTGGCCGATCAGCGTGCCGATCGTCGCAAGCGGCAGGCACGGCAGCACCGAGCGTCCGAACAGGCGCAGGCTGGCCTCGATCACATCACGCGCGGACGGTGGCGCGGCAAATGGCAGAATGGGCGTTGGCATGGGTGAGACTCTAGCAGACGAAGGCGTGACACTCGCGCTACTGGTGGACAGGGCGGCCGCGGCGCTCGGTGGCGTGGATGCCCGCCGCGAAGCGGAAGCGCTGGTTGCCGCCGCGCTGCACATCGGCCGCGCCACGCTGCTCGCGCATCCCGAGCGGCGCATCGCCGGCGAAGCGCTGGCGCGCGTGCAGGACTGGATCGGGCGGCGGGCGCGCGGTGAGCCGCTCGCCTATCTCGCGGGCGAGCGCGAGTTCTGGTCGCTGCCGATCCGGGTCACGCCCGCGGTGCTCGTGCCCCGCCCGGAAACCGAGGAGCTCGTGGCCTGCGCGCTCGCACTTGGCGGCGACGGCGAGCGCGCCATCGTCGACCTCGGCACCGGCAGCGGCTGTATCGCGCTTGCAATCGCGCACGAGCGCCCGCACTGGCGCGTCACGGCCACCGACGCATCCCGCGCCGCACTCGGCGTCGCGCGCGCCAACGCCGCAGCGCTCGGGCTCGATCACATCGAGTTTCTGCACGGCGACTGGTACGCCCCGCTCACCGGGCGGCACTTCGATCTCGTCGTCAGCAACCCGCCGTATGTCGCCGAGGACGATGCCGCGCTCGACGACCTGGCGCTGCGTCATGAACCGCGCGGCGCCCTGACGCCCGGTGGCGACGGTCTCGCGGCACTGCGGCAGATCATCGATGGCGCGCCGCGCGTGCTGCGGCCGGGCGGCTGGATCGTGCTCGAACACGGCGCCGACCAGGCCCGGGATGTCGCCGCTCTGCTTGTCGCGCGCGGCTTCACTCACGTACGCTGCGCCCCCGATCTCGCCGGCCACGAGCGCGTGACCAGCGGGGGCTTGCCCTCCAACACCACAGGACTCCCATGATCCGCTTCGAAACCACCCTCGGCAGCTTCGACATCGAATTGAATGAAAAGGACGCGCCGATCTCCTCGGCCAATTTCCTCGCCTACGTCGACGAGGGCTTCTTCGACGGCACGCTGTTCCACCGCGTGATACCGGGCTTCATGATCCAGGGCGGCGGCATGACCTCCGGCCTCGAGCAGAAGGCGACCCGCGCGCCGATCGCGAACGAGGCGAAGAACGGCCTGAAGAACCTGCGCGGCACGCTGTCGATGGCCCGCACCAACGACATCAACAGCGCGACCTCCCAGTTCTTCGTGAATCTGGTCGACAACGACTTCCTCAATAATGCGCCCGGCAATTACGGCTATGCGGTATTCGGCCGCGTCATTGCGGGCATGGACACGATCGACAAGATCGCGCAGGTGCGCACCGGGCGCTCGCGTGGCCACAGCGACGTGCCCGTCGAGGAAGTCGTCGTGAAGTCGGCGCGGCGCATCGACGCCGCCTGAGCGGCACGCGCTCTTGGCTCGCCGCAGGAGCTTCGGCCTGTGCCTCGTGCGCGCGATGCTCGGGCTCTTGGTGCTTGGTCTCGCGCTGTCCGCGCTCGTCGTGCTCGCGCTGCGCTGGGTCGACCCGCCGGGCAGCATGATGATGCTCGAGGCCCGCATCGAGGCGTGGCGAGCCGACGATGCGCGCTACCGCCATCGCTACCACTGGGTCGACATGGCGCAGGTCTCGCCGTACGCGGCGCGTGCGGTGATCGCAGCGGAAGACCAGAACTTCGCCATGCATCCGGGCTTCGATTTCGAGGCGATCCGCAAGGCCGCCGAGCACAACGCGGACGGGCGCGCAGTGCGCGGCGCGAGCACGATCAGCCAGCAGGTCGCGAAGAACCTGTTCCTGTGGCGCGGGCGCTCGTGGCTGCGCAAGGGCCTCGAGGCCTGGTTCACCGTGCTGATCGAGACGCTGTGGCCCAAGGCGCGCATTCTCGAGGTGTACCTCAACATCGCCGAGTTCGGACACGGCATCTACGGCGTGGAGGCTGCGGCCCAGGCCTACTGGAAAAAGAGCGCGAAGGCGCTGACGCGCTCGCAGGCGGCGACGCTCGCCGCAGTGCTGCCGAATCCGCGCCGCTACCGTGCGCAGCCGCCCTCGCCGTATGTCCAGCGCCGCCGCGACTGGATCCTCGGGCAGATGCCGTATGTCGAAATGCCGGCCGCTACGGGCAGCGCGACGCGCGCCCGCGAAGCGCGCTGAGCAGGCTGCACCATCGAGCGAAGGGTTCGCGCCACCACTGGCAGAGCCGCACCAGTGCTTTGTCTTCGATGTCCGTTGCCTCGACGATCCCGCTGCGCCTCGACCCGCGCAGGCGCTGGCTCACGCGCTGCGCGGACCACTGTCACTGCCCGCCGCTCCTCAGGCGCTGCATGAACCACCAGCGATGGCCTTCGGGGTCGACCGCCAGATAGCAGCGGTCGGTCCAGTATTCTTCGCCGTAGTCGGTGGTCGTCGGCTCCATCTCGATCCTTGCGCCGGCCTTGCGCGCCGCCGCACAGTGCGCATCGACATCGTCGACGAATATGCACATCGCCTGGGTGTTGCGATCGCCGACGCTGCGCGGGCTCGCGGGAAACGCGCGTTCGGGATGACGGTTGGCCGCACCGGCGCCGCCGACGAACAGGAGTCCCTCACCGTAAGTGAGCTCGGAATGCTCGATCGCCCCGCCCTCGCCCTCGATCCTGAGCCGCACCTCGAAACCGAAGGCATCGACCAGCCAGTCGATCGCGCGGGCGGGATCCTCATAGAACACGGACACGGAAATGCGGGGCCAACCCGCCGGCGTCGCACGCATATTGAGTCCTCCCTGACCTGAGTTCCAACGTGCTGAGCAACTATACCCGCACGCCGTCGGCAGGGAGGCGCCGCGACCCTAGGCCGCGGGTTCCAGGTTCTCGCCAGGCGCATACCCGAGATTCGGCGCGAGCCAGCGCTCGGCCTCTTCTATCGACCAGCCCTTGCGGCGTGCGTAGTCGAGAACCTGGTCGCGCGCGATCTTGCCGACCGCGAAATAGTGCGACGCCGGATGCGAGAAATACCAGCCACTCACTGCGGCCGTCGGATACATCGCGTACGACTCGGTCAGCGTGATGCCGGCACGCTGCTGGGCGTCGAGCAGCCGCCACAGCTTGCG
>Ga0116143_10000806_pt1 | contig 41105 bp, 24 predicted proteins | sample AD_UKC034_MetaG_FD_89745 | JGI IMG/M metagenome (GOLD analysis project Ga0116143, IMG submission 89745) | Active sludge microbial communities of municipal wastewater-treating anaerobic digesters from USA - AD_UKC034_MetaG | ecosystem: Engineered > Bioreactor > Anaerobic > Digestate | place: USA... | reverse complement strand
GATTGCAAGCCTGTCTTCAGGTGTGAATTTTCTTTTGTTTCCCATTTTGATGTAAAGCTATTTAAACTGTTTTGACCTAATTTGTTTTCCAATTTCTGTCCAGCTTTACAGGGGGTTAATACATTATGATAACAGCACCAGTCTCTGGACAACCGAAAATCTCAGCAGCAAGAGGTTATTTATGTGCAACCGCTGTTAGTACTAAAGCTCTTTTTGCGGGAGGTGGATATTTAAGTAGTGGTGGGTTTATTTATTATTCTGTAGTTGATATTTATGATAATGCAAGTACAGGTATTAATGCTAATAACGACAATAAGGGCATTACTATAAACCCCAATCCAACAACAGGAGTAATAAACATAAATGGAATCAGCAACCAAAAAATTATTGTTTACAGTTCTTTTGGGACAAAGGTGAAAGAATTAACAGGTGATAATAAATCAAATAGTTATCGGATTGACTTGTCCTTATTGGATGCAGGGCTTTACTGCGTTCAGGTACTTAATAGCAGCGGAAATATTGTTTCTAACTCAAAAGTTTTGCGGGAATAGATAAAGCAAAGCTATGTGAGAAGGAATGGAAACGAACATCAAAAAACCTAAAGTGCAGACTTCAACAGTTGTACCTTGAACATGCAGTGGCACGAGCGCATTACATTAGTATTAAACAGGGTAAATCTCCGGTGGAGATTAGAGCCAGCATGTTAGTAAGCAAAAATAATTGTGCATTGAGAACAAGTACAACCGAGTCAAAGCGAGCTCATGAGTGGCGTTAAAAGAAATAATGACACTAATAAACATTGGTGTTTCAAACAAAGAGTTGAACAAGTACGAGCAGCCCGGTTTCAAACCCCAATTAATTTTTTACCTCGTTAATTCTTGAAAGTGTTCTCAGCAACTCTTTAACTCAAAACAAAGGCAATGCTACTTTTCATTTTAAAATAAAGTTAATGTAGAAATTATTGTTTTTATAAATTCCGCAATAGTTCTCCCCCAAAATTAATAGGCAACAAGCTTTGGTTTCTAACAACCGCAATGGTGAAAATATTTTCCGACTTAAAACTCAGCAGTAAAATCAGTATTTAATTTTACGCCATGAAGTTTTGGGAAAAAGCAAAAACCATTACGCTTAAAATTACCAAGTGGTTTTTTATTTTAAGCATAGGCGGTGTAATTATTTTCAGATTTGTTCCTATACCGTTTACTCCTTTGATGCTTATACGTTGCGCAGAGCAGGCGTTTGATGATAAAAGAGAGGTAAGACTCAAAAAAGATTGGACATCATTGGATGAAATATCGCCATCAATGCCGCTGGCAGTTATTACATCAGAAGACCAGCGTTTTGAAGACCACTTTGGTATAGATATGGAAGCCATACAAAAAGCGCAGAACTATAATGAAAGACATAAAGGAAAAAGGTTAAAAGGCGCAAGTACTATTTCGCAACAGGTTGCCAAAAATGTTTTTCTTTTTCCAACCCGCAACTATATACGTAAAGCATTTGAGTTGTACTTTACTTTTTTAATTGAAGTTTTTTGGAGTAAGGAAAGGATAATGGAAGTATACCTAAACATTATCGAATTGGGCGATGGTATTTATGGAGTGGAGGCAGCATCGCAACATTATTTTAAGAAGCCTGCTGCAAAATTAGATGTGAGAGAAGCAGCAATGTTTGCTGCTATATTACCACTGCCATTAAAATGGTCGCCAGTAAAACCAAATGCCCGTGTGCAAAAGCGGCAGCAGTGGATTTTAAGACACATGCGGTATGTAGATGTAAAAGATTTTTAATGGAGTAGATTAAAATGGATCAACATCACAAATAATAATCACATTTTTAAATTCCGTGTCTAACCTGAATTTTTCTATTGACTGCACCATTAAATGTTTTGCTTTTTGAAATGGCAATTGCTTTTCTGTTTTAACCAGAATAGATTTAATAAACATATTTTTTACCTTGCTTACATAAGGTGAAGTAGGACCCAACACCCTGCTGCCAAAAGATTTTTTTAGCTCTTTAGCAAAAGCAGTTGCAGCATTTTCAATCAGGCGCTCGTCTCTGTGTTTTAAAGTAATTTCAATCAATCTGTAAAAAGGCGGATACTGAAAACGTTTTCTCTCCTGGATTTCTTCTGCATAAAATCCCCTATAGTCATTTTGAATTAAATACTTTAAAACCATTAGCTCAGGATTGTAGGTTTGAATAATAACCTTGCCCTGTTCTCCTTTTCTTCCGGCTCTTCCGCTTACCTGCAACATCAACTGAAAACTGCGTTCAAAAGATCTGAAGTCAGGAAAATTAATTAAGCTGTCGGCATTTAAAATACCAACCAAACTTACATTGCCAAAATCAAGCCCTTTGGTAATCATTTGTGTTCCTACCAAAATATGTGTTTCGTGGTTTTCAAAACTTTCTATTATTTGCCGGTATGCATGTTTGGCGCGTGTTGCATCCAAATCAAGCCTTGCAATTTTCTTATCAGGAAAAAAAATCTGCAACTCATCTTCAATTTTTTCTGTACCAAAACCACGCTGGCGTAAATCAGTATCGCCACAATTATTGCAGTGCGATGGGTTTTGCGTAGAGTAACCGCAATAATGACAGCGCAATAAATCAGCACGCTTGTAGTAGGTGAGGGCTACATCGCAATTAACACAATGTGGCACCCACGAACACTGGTTGCATTCAATAATAGGAGCAAAGCCTCTCCGGTTTTGAAACAAAATAATTTGTTTGCCCTTGTCCAATTCAGTTTTTATTTCAGCAAGTAGTGCAGGGCTGAAATGAGATTTCATCAGTTTTCTGATGGAAAGTTCTTTTATGTTTACAAGAGAAATATCGGGCATATCAATATTGCCATGCCTAAGGTTGATTTCCACCAAACCGTATTTATCTTCTTTGACATTGTTGTACGATTCAAACGATGGTGTAGCAGAGCCTAACAAAGTTCGGGCGCCAAATTTTTGTGCAAGCACCATAGCCGTATCGCGTGCATGGTAGCGTGGCGCAGGTTCATGCTGTTTGTACGATTGCTCGTGCTCTTCGTCAACAATTACCAAACCTAAATTGCTGAATGGTAAAAAAACTGCCGAGCGGGCGCCAATTATTACTGGTGCCTTTGCATGAGGTTGCAACGAAATTTCTAAAAGTTTATTCCATGTTGCTGCCCTTTCGGTTTCATTAAAGCGCGAATGGTAAACCAATAAATTATCGCCAAAAAATTTTCTGAGCCTCGAAATTATTTGTGTGGTTAATGCAATTTCGGGCAAGAGATAAAGTACTTGTTTGCCTTGCGAAATATATTCCTCAATCAGCTTTATATAAACTTCTGTCTTACCCGATGAGGTAATACCATGCAAGAGAACAGTTTGTTTTTTAGCAAATAACGCTTTGGTTTTTTGCAGTGCTTCCTGTTGTACTAAAGATAACTCGTTGCTGTCTGTTACAGCACCTGTGTAATTATTTTCTTTTTTTTCCTTTACTAACTGAAGTATGTTTTTTTTAATAAGTCCGTTTAATACAGCATCAGTTAACCCCGAAGCTTTTAGCAATTTTCCCTTTTCAATTTTTTTATCGGCACTTTGCATTTCTAATTTTAAAAAGTGCATGAGCAAATCCAGTTGCTTAGGCGATTTTTTTTCGAGCACATTCATCTGCTCATGCAAGAAAGATTCTTCGTTTGCATTTTCACTTCTGATTAAAAAAGTAGCCAGCTTAGGCTTGAACTTCTCTACCACATCTTCTTTAACATAAACAAGATTTTTATTTAACAGGGATTGTACAATATGAAATACATTTTTTCTGTCAACCAATCTGCTTATCTCTTTTAATGTTAGTGCTTTTTTATCCTGTAATGTTTCGGTAATAATGTATTCCTGTTCGGTAAGGTGTAAAAAGTTCTCGTTCAGTTCGGTGTTAAGTACTATAGTTGTTTCGCTGTGTAACTTAAGTGCTGATGGTAATGCAGCCGCCATTGTTTCACCTAAAGTGCATAGATAGTACTGGCTAATCCATTGCCACAGTTCTATTTGAAGTGGGGTAACAACAGGGTAATCGTCTATTACTGAAATAATATTTTTTATTTCGTTAAGCCCTGGGTTGTTGTTATGAAGTTGGAGCACAATTCCCGAATAAATTTTTTGCTTGCCTAATTGCACTAAAACTCTTCTGCCTTTTTCAATGGTGGCTACACACTCATCAGGCACAGCATAGGTTAGCGTTTGATGTAAGTAAAGAGGTAAAATAATATCGGCAAAAAGCCCCGTGCCAGCCATGTTTAATTATTCTTAAAACTAAGCCAGCCTTTTTTGTAAAAGAAATACAATTGAAAAATAACCAACACAAGCATAATAGTAACTATACTAGGGTAACCATAAGGGTGATACAATTCAGGCATGTTCCATTTTAATATTTCACCTGTGTCAGGATCGGTGTAAGAAAAATTCATTCCGTAAACCCCAACAATAAAAGTAAGCGGAATAAATATAGTACTGATAATGGTAAGCACTTTCATTACACCGTTTAGCTTGTTACTTACACTTGACAGATACACATCCATTAAACTTGCAGTTATCTCCTTGTAAGAATCAATTATATCAAGCAATTGAACGCAGTGGTCGTAAGAATCTCTGAAGTAAACTTTAGAATTTTGAGTTATGTGTTTAAAATCTGACCTTAAAATGTCATTCACTTTATCACGTTCGCTCCATACAGTTCTTCTAAAAATAATAAGCTCTCTTTTTATCTGCAGAATTTTATTCATTGATTCGCGTGTTGGGTTTGATAATAGTTCATCTTCCAACTCATCCATTCTATCGCCAATTTTTTCAAGTGCCGGGTAGTAATAATCAATTACGGCATCCATTATTGCATAAGCAAGATAATCGGCAAGCGCGTGGCGTAAATTTCCTTTAGAGTTTTTTATTCTGAATCTTATCGGGTCTAACTTATCCTCGTATTTTTCCTGTACGGTAATAACATAATTGTTACCCAAAAAAACATTTAGCTGGTCATTTATCAAGCCTTCTTCGGATAATTGCAAATGGCGCGATGTAAAAAATAAATGCCCCTCGTATTCTTCGGCTTTTGGCCGCTGGTAAACATTAAAAACATCTTCCATCTCAAGCCTGTGAAAGTTAAAATGCATAGCCAGCTTTTCAAAAAAAATACGATCGCCAAATCCACGAATATCAATCCATTTAACTTTATCGGTGTTTGTATTGTACCATTTCAATAATTCATCAATTGTATGAAATGTTTTCTCCTCATAAGAGTCAGGATTATACGTAATGCATTTTAGCTGAGGTTTTAAAGCATCGGTAGGTATATTAATGCTTCCTGGCTGGGCTCCGGGGCTTGTATGCTTTTTTTTTCTTATTCGCACATTAATGCGAGGCATCTTAGCCATATATTTTCGTTCAATCTGTTTTATCTTTGGTAAAAATAGGCAGAATAAAGAAATTAGCGCCCGCAAAGATTTTATGAAGCCCTGGTATCAGTCGTGGTTTAATTCTCCTTACTATCATTTGTTGTACAAAGAACGAGACAGCAAGGAAGCAGAATTTTTTCTTGATAAACTGATTGACAAGCTTAATTTAAAAACCGGCTGCAGCATAGTTGATATTGCTTGCGGCAGAGGGAGGCATTCTGTTTATTTAAATAAAAAAGGTTTTAATGTTACTGGCATAGACCTTTCGCGCGAAAGCATAAAGTATTGCAGGCAATTTGAGAACGAAAAGCTTGAATTTTTTGAGCACGATATGCGTGCGATTTTCAGGGTTAATTATTTTGAGGTTGCACTAAACCTGTTTACCAGTTTTGGGTATTTTGAGAAACCACATGATAATTTACTCGCATTAGAGTCGGCATCATCATCATTAAAGAAGAACGGAATATTTGTACTCGACTATTTTAACTCTGAAAAGGTTATGTCAGCCTTGCCATCGTTGTTCAGTAAAGAGCGCAATAACATTCAATTTTCTTTTCAAAAAAAAGTGGTTGATGGAAAAGTGATCAAGTCAATTAATGTAACTGACAACGGACGTGAGTTTTTATTTGTAGAATCTGTTTGGCTTTACAACAAAGAAGATTTTGAAAAGATGCTTGAAAGTTGCGGGCTAAAATTGAAGTTTACTTTTGGCGATTACAACCTCAATGCCTTTGATAAAATAAAATCAGACAGGTTGATTTTAGTAACAGAAAAAATTTAATCAGCCCACCCAATTCCCCACAGGTAACCAATGTTAAAAGCCAGGTCACGCATTGGTCTTTCGTCAAAAAGGTTTTTTAGTTCCTTGGATTCAGGGAGGTTGCCTGCTCCAAAATTGAACGATACTCCAAAAAAATACTCGCCAAATCCTCCTTCAATACTTCCCCGGGCTCCATACCTTAGTGAAATAGGTATTACCAATAGTTTTTCTTCAATAGGTTTGGTAAGTATCAAAGATGCGATTTCAGGAGGCGTGTTGTAGTTTCCACTTAAAGGCTCAAATGTCCAATTAACAAACTTTAATCCTATACCTGATGAAACATAATTTGAACAAACTGCGGTTGAAATTTCACACAATTAACAATATTTGATTTTTGAAACCCTATACCTTCGTAATCGTATAATTAATATTTATTACACGCTTTTTAGCCACCGCATTTAATGAAGCAACATAACTATAAGTTTCCAAAATCTCCTTTTCCGGAGCAGTTACTCCTGCCCCAATTTTTTGAAAAGCAGGTTGCAAAAACTCCTGATTCTATTGCCGTTTATTTTCATCAGGATAAATTAACGTATTCTCAACTCAATGAAAAAGCAAACACGCTTGCTCAGCATTTAATTTCTAAAGGAGTAAAGCCGGGAAGTTTGGTGGGTTTGTGCATTGAGCGTAGTTGTAATTTAATTGTTGGCGTACTTGGAATTTTAAAAGCAGGAGCAGGTTATGTTCCGCTTGACCCTGAGTATCCGCAAGAGCGATTGCAGTACATGATTGAAACGGCAAAAATGCCGGTGTTGATTACAAACAAAAATCTTGAATCAAAACTTCCTTCAAATAAAACAGAAAAAGTTTTAATTGAAGAAATTTCAAAGCAAGATGTTAGCAGCAAGCGCTCCCTCTCCTTCGGAGAGGGCAGGGGAGAGGAGATTGCTTACGTTCTCTTTACTTCAGGCAGCACAGGTTTACCCAAAGGCGTAGCAATGCCTCACAAGCCTTTGGTAAATCTTATCACTTGGCAACTAAAAAACACTACCGTTCTTGAAGTCGGAAAAACATTACAATTTGCTCCAATTAGTTTTGATGTTTCCTTTCAGGAAATATTTTCAACGCTAAGTTGCGGAGGAACTTTGGTGATGATTGAAGATGATATGCGCCTGAATGCAGTTAATCTTTTAAATTTTGTTGCCAAAGAAAAAATCAATCGTTTGTTTTTGCCGTTTATTGCTTTACAACATTTATGCGAAGTGGCTGAAAATTTTAGTGGCGATTTAAGTTCTCTTAAAGAAATAATTACTGCAGGCGAGCAATTGCAGTCAACTCAATATATCCGAAACTTCTTTAAAAAAAATAAGCAGTGTGTATTGTGGAATCATTACGGACCTACAGAAGGGCATGTGGTTACTGCATATCAACTTCCTGCAAATCCTGATGAGTGGAGCGCGCTTCCATCTATAGGAAAACCTATAGACAATGCGGAGATTTATATTTTAGATGATAACGGAAATCCACTTGGCACAAACCAAGAAGGAGAATTATTTATTGGCGGAGTAAGTGTTGCCAAAGGATATTTAAACCGTGATGATTTAACAAAAGAAAAATTTTTAGAGAATCCGTTTGCAAATTCACAAGGAAAACATTTTTACAAAACAGGCGACCTGGCAAAATATTTACCCGATGGAAATATTGAATACTTAGGAAGAATTGACGGGCAGGTAAAAGTTCGGGGGTATAGAATTGAGTTAGGTGAAATAGAATTAACGCTTGATAAACATGCATCCGTAAAGCAAGCCGTTGTTGTTGCACGAGAAGATGAGCCGGGTGATAAGCGTTTGGTTGCATATTGTCTTCCTCATGATGGAAAAAATATGAATGCAGGCGAGCTGAGAAAATTTTTAGCAGACAAATTACCTGAGTACATGATGCCATCGGCTTTTGTACAAATGGAAAATTTTCCACGTACGCCATCGGGTAAAATAGACAGGAGAAATTTACCTGCTCCATCAAACAAGCGGCCTGAACTTGGAAATATTTTTGTTGCACCCGAAACTGATTTGCAAAAAACGTTTGCAACCGCTTGGAGCAAATTGTTAAAAGTAGAAGGTATTGGCATTAACGATAACTTTTTTGATTTAGGAGGAAACTCTTTACTCGCTTTAAAATTTATTGCAGAACTTAGACAAGAACATAATTTGGATTTGCCGGTGGTAAAAATGTATCAGCATCCTGATATTTTATCGCTCACCAAGTTTTTATCTAATGACAGTTCAGAAAAAGATAATTTTAAAATGATTGAAGAACGTTTTTCTTATAACGTGAAGGGAAAAGTAGAAAGTGTTGAAGACGGCATTGCAGTAATTGGAATGAGTGGGCGGTTTCCAGGAGCTAAAAATGTAGATGAGCTTTGGCAAAATTTATTGGATGGAAAAGAATCGGTTTCGTTTTTTAAGAAAGAAGAATTGGATGCAAGCATTTCTTCAGAAGAAAAAAATGATGCAAGCTATGTAGCTGTTCGTGGTGTGATTGAAGATGCTGATAAGTTTGATGCAGCGTTTTTCAATATGAATCCACGACTTGCTGAAGTTACCGACCCGCAGCAGCGTATTTTTTTAGAAGTTGCATGGGAAGCCATTGAAAATGCAGGGTACTCTCCTGATAAATATGATGGACTTATAGGTGTGTTTGCCGGAATGGGCAACAACACATACTATCCTAACAATGTATTTCACAACAAGGAAGCAATAAACCGTGTTGGAACTTTCCAGACAATGACTGCTAATGAAAAAGATTACATAGCAACTCGTGTGGCTTTTGAATTTAACACAAAAGGACCTGGGCTTAGTATTCACACTGCATGTTCCACTTCGTTAACTGCTGTTACACTTGCTTGCGAAAGTTTACTCAACAAAGAATGTGACATGGCACTTGCGGGTGGGATTGCAATTACAGTTCCAATCAACAGTGGGCATATTTACAACGAAGGTGGAATGTTTAGTAAGGACGGGCATACGCGCACCTTTGATGCCGATGCAAACGGAACTGTATTTAGTGATGGAGTAGGAGTGGTGATGTTGAAACGATATAAAGATGCAGTTAAAAATGGCGATGAAATTTACGCTGTCATTCGTGGCGCAGCCCTGAACAATGATGGAAATGACAAAGCAAGTTTTACCGCACCAAGTGTAGAAGGACAAGCTGCTGTGGTTGCAATGGCACAGGCAAAGGCAGGAATAAATCCCGAAACAATTTCATACATAGAAACGCATGGCACTGCAACACCTCTTGGCGACCCTATAGAAATTGAAGCACTCACACAAGCGTTCAGAAGCAAGACAGATAAAAAACAATTCTGTGCAGTTGGTTCTATTAAATCAAACATCGGACATTTAACTCCTGCTGCAGGTGTGGTAGGATTAATTAAAACATGTCTTGCTTTAAAGCATAAAATACTTCCTGCATCACTCAACTATAAAAAAGCAAATCCTGCAATTGATTTTGAAAACTCACCATTTTTTGTAAACGCAGAAAAGCGTGAATGGAAGAATACAGATGGAAATCCTTTACGTGCCGGTGTAAGTTCGTTTGGTGTTGGCGGAACCAATGCACACGTTGTAGTTGAAGAAGCACCACAAAGAATTGAATCCGGAATTGCCCGGAAAAGACATTTGTTTGTTCTCTCTGCAAAAACAAAAGAGTTGCTTGAATCTCAAGCACAAAATCTTAAATCTTTCTTAGAAAAAAATCCGCAAACAAATCTTGCTGATGCTGCTTATACCTTGCAAACAGGAAGAAAATATTTTAATCACCGCAGAATAATTGTAGGCGGTGATGTTGCAGATATTAATTTAACCATTCAACAATCAAATCCTAAAAAAACTTCTTCGCGTGAATTAACATCAGGCAATCCTGAAATAATTTTTATGTTCCCCGGACAAGGTTCACAGTATGTGAACATGGGAAAAAATTTATATGATGATGAAATTGTTTTTAAAGATGCTGTTGATACTTGTTGCAAAATTTTGCAACCACATTTAGGCATTGACTTAAAAACAATTCTCTATCCGAAAGATTCTGAAAAAGAAAAGGCGGAGAAGCAGTTGAAGGAAACAATGTACACGCAACCATCGCTTTTTACAATTGGCTACGCACTTTCAAAATTGTGGATGAGTTGGGGGATACAACCAAAAGGATTTATAGGGCACAGCATTGGCGAATTTGTAGGAGCGCACTTAGCAGGAGTATTTTCATTGGAAGATGCATTGATGTTAGTTGCAAATCGTGGACGCATAATGCAGGAACTTCCGCATGGAAGTATGTTGAGTGTACGCATGACTGCAGATGAATTGGAAAAAGAAATTGATAAATCGTGTTCCATTGCGGCTATCAACGGACCATCATTGTGTGTGGTTGCTGGACCAACAGATAAAATTGAAAAGCTGCAAAAGGATTTAGAGGTTAGGGAAGTAGTAGCGAAAATGTTGGTTACATCTCATGCATTCCATTCGCCAATGATGGAGCCTATGATGAAACCATTTTTAGTAAAAGTAAAATCTGTTAAACTTAACAAGCCAACAATTCCGTTTGTTTCAACAGCAACTGCAAAATGGATTGCTGACGAAGAAGCAACTAATCCCGAATACTGGAGCAACCATGTTCGTGCAACAGTTCGGTTTGCAGAAGGAATACAAACATTGTGGAATGAAAAGCCACAACGCATTTTATTGGAATGCGGACCGCGTAACACAGCATCAACATTAGCTAAACAACAAGCAAAAGAGCCGACAAAACAAGTTGCCATTTCATCATTAAATGATACTGCCGAAAATTTTGCAGAGTGGGAACAAATTCTTTTTGCACTCGGGCAATTATGGATGAGTGGTGCAACTATTGACTGGAAAAACTTTTATGCACTTGAAAAAAGAAGAAAAGTTACATTACCTACATATCCTTTTGAGAAAAAGAGATATTGGCTTGAACCTTTAATCACACAACAACCCATTTTTAATTCTCAAACATCAGTTCCTGATTTTAATTATCAATTACCAATATCAGAACCGCAAACAACGAATAATTCAACTATGAATAGAAAAGATATTATCAACTCTGAACTTAAATCCATTTTAGAAGAATCTTCCGGAATGGAATTGGGAAACGATTCAAACGCAACCTTTGTTGAGTTGGGGTTAGATTCACTCTTCCTTACCCAGGCTGCGTTAACTATCTCTAAGAAGTACGGAATAAAAATTACGTTCCGTCAATTGAACGAAGAGTTTTCGTCACTCAGTGCATTGTCTTCTCATTTGGATGCAAATTTACCGGCAGATGCTATGCCGGTCGCCAAAACAGCCCAGCCGACTCCTCAGCAAATAGCTATGCCAGCCATGCAGCAACCTGCAACGCCAGCGCAAGGAATGAACCCAATGCAAATGATGATGATGCAGCAAATGCAAATGATGCAGATGATGATGCAGAATATGAATCAGCCGCAGCAACAAGTCGCCCCTTCGGTACAGGCGCATATGGAAAAAGCGGTTGAAATTAAAGCTCACACCAAAAAAGAAGACATCAGTGAAAACGAAAAAGCAGAATTGGCAAAACCATTTGGTGCCATTGCGCGAATTGAAAAAACTTCGGCAACAGATTTTACTGATGCACAAAATAAATGGTTGAAGAAATTTATTTCTGATTACAACAGCAAAACAAAAAGTTCAAAAAAATATTGTCAGGATTACCGCAGTGTGCTTGCCGACCCACGTGTGGTTACAGGATTTAAGCCAACACTGAAAGAAATTATTTATCAGATTGTCATCAATAAATCCAAGGGAGTAAAAATGTGGGATTTGGATGGCAATGAATATGTGGATGTGTTGAATGGTTTTGGTTCCAACTTTTTTGGTTGGGGTAACGATATGCTGATGAACGTGTGGAAAAAACAATTGGAGGAAGGTATTGAACTTGGTCCACAAACTCCGCTTGCAGGTGAGTGCGCAAAGCTGATGTGTGAGTTGACAGGTTACGACCGTGCAGGATTTTGCAACACAGGCAGCGAGGCTGTACTTGGCGCGATGCGCATTGCACGTACCGTTACAGGAAAAAATTTAATTGTGTGTTTCAACGGTTCGTATCACGGTATCAACGATGAAGTGATTGTGCGCGGAACAAAAAAATTAAAATCGTTTCCTGCAGCAGCAGGAATTATGCCGGAAGCAGTTGAGAATATACTGGTACTTGATTATGGTACGGAAGAAAGTTTGCAGATAATACGCGAACGTATAGACGAACTGGCTGCCGTGATGATTGAACCAATACAAAGCCGCAGAGCGGATTTTCACCCAAAGGAATTTATTCATGAGGTAAGAAAAATTACGCAACAGAATAATGTACTCATGATTTTGGATGAAGTGATAACCGGTTTCCGTTTACGATTGGGCGGTGCGCAGGAGTATTATGATGTGAAAGCAGATTTGAGTACGTACGGAAAAGTTATTGGCGGTAATATGCCAATTGGTGCCATTGCAGGACGAAAAGAATTTATGGATGCATTGGACGGAGGGCATTGGCAATTTGGAGACAACTCTGTGCCTGAAGTGGGCGTAACCTATTTTGCAGGAACGTTTGTCCGCCATCCGTTAGCCATGGCTGCTATGAAAGAGGTGTTAACCTATTTGAAAAAGGAAGGCAAGCCGCTTTACGAAAAGTTAAACGCAAAAACACAACGTTTGGTTGACGAAGTAAATGCACACAGCAAAAAACTTTGTTCACCATTTAAACTCGTAACATTTGGCTCACTCTTTAAAGGCAAATGGGAAACCGAACCGCAGTACACCGAATTGTTATTTGCATTGATGCGCAACAAAGGCGTTCATATCATGGATGGCTTCCCCTGTTTTTTAACGCTTGCATTTACCGATGCTGATGTTGATTTTGTAATTAGCAAGTACAAAGAAAGTTTGAATGAGTTGTGTGAACTTGGTTTTATTCCAGTGGTGAATCATGAGTCGTCAGTCGTGAGTGAAAAAATTGCTACATCACAAAACGGAAAATCAAACGGACAACATCCGCCAGTTGCAGGAGCAAAATTGGGTAAAGACCAAAATGGAAATCCTGCATGGTTTGTTGCAGACCCGGAGAGGCCGGGGAAGTTTTTGATGGTGAAATAGCAGAAATTCTTCAACAAGAAGAATAGAGTTTTACGATACCACATCCGAAACGTTTACATGTTACGTATCAAGGGCACAACTAACTGGGCAATTTTTGAACTTTGCTACTACTTAGCTCAGTAACTAAAATCAAGTCCAATAAAAAAAGGCTGTCCCAATAGGAGGGACAGCCTTTTTTGTAAAGAAAAACTATAATTATTCAACCACAATTCTAACCACTGAAGTTGTGTTGCTTGAATTAGCTTTAAATGTATATACACCTTTAGCTAAATGGCTAACGTCAAGTTTTCCTGTGTTTAATCCTTCTGTTGTTGAAATAGTTTCAGATATAACTACCCTGCCGCTTAAATCCATCATGCTTACTTCTAAGTTTTCTGACACAAGAGAGTTAAACTCAAAATTCAGAATACTTTGAGCAGGATTTGGATATACGGTAAACTTACTGTCAACTGTAGTAACAATATTGCTTGCACTAATTCTTGAACAAGCAGCTACGTTAAGTGAAAGAGACCGTGAAGCATTTCCGCAAGCATTAGAAGCTGTTAAAATTACCGATGCAGGACCAGCGTTATCCCAATCTACCGTATAAGTATTGGTAGCCTGACCTGATACGTATGTAGCAGTACCGGCAGGTGTTACACTCCAGCTAAGTGAATAAACACCGGTTAAGCTCGATAAGTCTGCACTAAACTGAATACCGGAAGAAGGAGCGCACCATGTACCGGGAACAGATGAAATTAATCCTGGAGTTAATGGAGCACCCTTAACCGTAATGCAACGTGGGCCGCTTGTGCCACAACCATTGGAAGCTGTTACACAAACTTGACCCGTGCTAAATGGAGCACCTGGCATAGTTGAGCCTACGCTGTTAGAACCTCCTGTAATGCTGCCGGGTGTTGATCCCGCTGGGAATGTCCAGTTAAACGTTGCACCTGCTTGTGGTGGGCATGAGAAGGATGCTGCCTGACCGCATAATCCGTTTGTAGTAGTAGTAGTAATTGAAGCAGGAACAGATGGTGTACCAATAGAGATTGATTTGGTGCGGGCTGCTGAAGTTACACCACAAACATTGGTATAAGTAACGGATATGTTACCACCGGTAAAACCTGAAGCAAACGAAACATTTATATTATCTGATGTAGATGTGCCTGAAGCATTCGCAGGCAATGTCCAGTTATATGTTCCGCCAACAACACCCGGATTACTTACAGTATAGGTTTGAGATGCTGGGGGACAAACGCTAAACACTCCGCTCATTGGTCCTAATGCTGATGGAGCTGTGCTTACACTTATGCACTTTGTAGCAGAACTTATGCAAGCCGCATTGGCAGTTACACAAATAGAACCTGAAGTAAAGCCAATTGGCAATACTGCAGTAACAGAAGTACTTGCCGAAGTATAAGGAGTTGGGTTACCATCAAAAGTTGTTCCGGTAGGACCTGTCCATGTATAAGATATTGCTCCTGTTATAGGTGCATTGGTTACCGAATAAATTGCTGAGCCGCCAGCACAAACAACCGTTGGGCCAGATGTTGTTGGTACGCTTAAGGTTCCTCTTACCCATTGTACTTTTCTTACCGAAGTACCACATGCATTTGCTGCCTGTACACCTATGTAGTAACCCGAAGCACCGCCTGCCAAAGCACCAAATGTAATATTAGCATTAGGTGTGGTATTAGTATAAGTACTTCCGGCACCATTAAAGTCTGTTCCGGCAGGGCCATCCCAATTATACTTTGTAGCTCCTGAAACTGAAGGCACATTTATGTTATTTACCAATGTACCGTTACATGCAAACGCAGGTAAATTAATAATTGGAGGAACTACCACTGAAGCAGATGGAGGACCAGTGCTTATTGCGCCAATGTTAAATGGAACAGTGCCTACACATCCTTTGTCGTCAGTTACTGAGGCGGTACCTGCACCAAAACACATAACACCATTAAAATTACCATCCAAATTAAAGTTAGTACCATCATCATATTGCTGGTAAGGAGTAGTTCCGCCAGAGGCAACCACCACCATTGAACCATCGCAAATTGGTAGGGTAGAACAGCCAACTGGAGATGTGCTTTGTACCACCAATGTTGGGTTAGGATTAACAGTAGCAGCTACTGATGCAGATGCAGTACATAAAAACTGGTTAGTAATAACCACTGTGTATGTACCATTATCCTGTGCCGGACTTGCCGATGCAGTAACACTTACATTTTGTTGTGCGCTTGTAAAGCCATTGGCAGCAGTACTGCTCCAGCTATACGTTGATGTTTGACCACCGGCTAAGTTGTTTGAGCTAAATGCAAGAGGTAAACCTTCACACACCTCTTCGGTAGGGCTTCCGCCACCAATCTGAGGTTGCGGAGCAGGGTTTACTGCTACTGTAACATCTGCAGTTGAAGTGCATCCATTGTTATCAGTAATTACAACCGTATAAACTCCATCATCATTAGCGGCACTGGCACTTGCAGCAACCGTTGGGTTTGTAGTACTTGCAGTAAAACCATTTGTCGCAGTGGTTGTCCAACTGTATGATACAGGCGTGCCAGCCCCTAAGTAAGTGGCATTTACTTCCAGAGAAGCACCTTCACATGCCGGGTTTGTAGCAGAAGCCAGTGCACCACAAGTTATATTCACTATATAATCCTCTACCTCACCATATTGGAACCCTACTTGACAAGGACTGTTATTCATTGCAGTTGTACTTACCTCATCTCCAAGTTTTATTCTAAATGCAGTATTTCCGGGTAAAGCTGATATAGGAATTGTGCACACAACATTTGTAACATTTCCGTTAGCAATGGTTACATCCCCGTTGCCGCATAATTCACCTGCATCATTCCAGTCACCATCCTGATTAAAATCTCCAAAAATATATATACGGTCTTCATCATAAACCTGTGTTAAAGGTTGGGTAACAGTTATCGTAAATGTACCTCCAATATTTACATTATTTATTGGTCCTAAATTGAAATAATTCGTGTATGAAGTTCCGAGTGATGGGTTACTAAAAGCACCGCTTTGTACATTGGTAATGCTCTCAAAAGTAGCATCAACTGACGACCCTGCACAATAGCATGGCTGAAGAGCTGCCGTAAACGATCGAGACAATATACAACCAGTTGCATCACCTTGAGCATTGTAAGCGGTAACTCTCCAGTAATATGTACTGCCGTTTACAAGAGCACCAGTTGCGTATGAGGTAGCTGCGCTGTTTTGAACAAGAGTGCTCGGATCTTCCGCTTGAACTAATGCCTGATTCGCTCCAAAATAAACTCTGTAACCAGTTGGTCCGCCACCACCACTATTCCATGTTAATGTGGTTCCGTTCTGACAGGCACTTCCACCATTTGCAGGATTAGAGTACAATGCACAATTTGGTGGAACCGGTGTTTTTAGTTGCGCTCCAATAGCTAATCTTACAAAAGGTGCACCACTTACACTAATGTCAATCCAAGTTGGGTTGGCATCAGTATTATAGTAAAATTTACCTGCTCTTAGAGGTGACTCTAATTCATAGGCAAAACCAAGGTTGCCCGAAATTTCTCTCAGTCCAACATAAAAGTCTCCAGAAACTGCAACGTCAGGCACTGGTAATAATGCCAAGCCCGGAGATGAAACTTGTGCCGGAGAAATATAAAGTTCGGTACCTGGAGTTCCTCCCACACCAGTTGCATCCCATATTACATAGTTATATGCCGCTCCTGTTGAGGTGAAATCAACTTGTATCTCATTTATTGTGTCAGGGTTGCCAAAGGCATTATTTGTAGTAAACTTAGCAACAAATCTTCCGGGAACTCCCACACCTACTCCGGTAGGGCTATTAGCTACTCCAGGATACTGATAGGAAAATAAATCAGCATTAGCTGCTTGGGTCATTGTTAAAGAGTTGTTTGTGTTTATATCATCAGCCGGAATGGAAATATTTACAGTATTTGAACCTAAGTTAAGATAACTTGGAGGAAGAGTAAAATTTACTACTGCTGCAGCTCCTGCATTTATTGCAGGTAATATTTCAGATGTAGCATGAGTATTTGAGCCGCTTATGGCTAAACTTATTGTGCCCCCACCTGCATAATTATTTACTCCGCTATTTAACACACGGGCAGCAAACCCCACCGGATTGCCATAAGGTATTGGGCTTTCACCTAATGTATGTATATGAGTAAGATTTAAATCGTTGTTAGCTTGAAAACCTGCTTGTAGAGTTGGTCTAAAACTTGTTGCTGCAACAGTTGGTGTTGTACTTACTACACTTTGACCTCGTACTGATAGACCAGTAAAACTATTATTAACGAGATATGTGCTAGTTGTTGAAAGTGTTCCGGAAGGATTAGCATGCTCCATTGCAAAATAAACTGCACCTCCGGTATACGTGAATGTTGCAACATTGTAGCTAATTGTAACTGGGTTTGTATTGTTAGGAAGTGTTATGGCGGTGTTAGCGCATTGAGTCATTCCGTTTAACACTTGACCTGCACCAGTTCCCCATGTTGTTCCTTTGGTGTAGGCTACATCTGCTGTATTTTGCATATACAATGTAATGGTACCACCGGTTACAGAAATGTTAGGGGCAACAGATGGAAAGAAAGTGGCAAAATTAAACTGCTGTCCATTTAGTGCTCCTGAAGCAGTCATTTCAGCAGCAGTTATAAGAAAACAAGTTCGGTTACCTCTGTTATCTGCATCGGGAGCAAAGCCTCCTGATGCTTGTAAGTTTAAGTTGGGAACCAACTGAAACGTTTGTGCAAACACTTGCACAACTGACATGAACACCATAGCGCACGTCAGTAAACTAAGTTTGATTTTCGTCATAATTAATTTGATTTTTAGATTAGAAATATAATTTGATTTTGATTGTTTATTGGTTGTATTTGCCTGAGTGAAAAGAGGCATAAAAGTTTATTACGACTAACTGTCGTTAAATGCAAAAACAGGTGCGGCTCTTATTGGTAAACTAAATACCATGCGCAAAGTTTTGTTTTAAAAAGCCTGTGGCTGAAGGTTGCTAAGGAGGCTTTTGGTTTTAAGTGGTTCAAATGTTAGCAATACTTTTTAAATTGTCAAGTAAATGTTAATTTATTTTTTTTAACAAAAAACCCGCCCTTCTTTAATAGGGGCGGGTTTCGTTTACGCCTTTAACGCTTTTACCAGAGATAAAAACTCAATTAATTAAAGTACTCCTTCATCCGTTCAAAAAAACTTTTATCGCCCTTGCCGGGGTTGGGTTTAAAATTGGCTGAATCGCGTAATTTCTCCAATACCTTCTTTTCATCACTGCTCAGGTGTTGCGGTGTCCACACATTTATGTTTACCAATAAATCTCCTTTATGATAACTGTTTACCTGTGGCAAGCCTTTGCTTTTTAACCTAAGTACCTTACCGCCTTGTGTGCCCGGCTCTATTTTAATTTTTGCCTTACCATCTACAGTAGGTACTTCTACCTGTGTGCCTAAAGCTGCATCGGCAAAAGAAATATATAAATCATACAATAGGTTATTACCATCGCGTTGCAACTCCTCATGCGCAATTTCCTCTATTACCACTATTAAATCTCCGGGTATGCCACCGCGCTCTGCCGCATTACCCTTGCCGCTAACGTTAAGCTGCATACCCTCGGCTACACCTGCCGGTATTTGTATGCTTATGGTTTCCTCTGCCTGCGTTATACCACTGCCACGGCATGTTTTACAATGGTTGGTTATTACCTGGCCCTCGCCATGGCAATTATGGCAAGTGCTGGTAGTTTGCATTTGCCCTAATATTGTATTAGTAACCCTGCGTATATGCCCCGTGCCTTTGCATACATTACACGTACTAAATGCACTGTTCCCGCCTTGTGCACCGCTTCCATCACAGGTATTGCAGGGTACAGCTTTATTAACCTTTATTTTCTTTTCTATGCCATGCGCTACCTCATCAAGCGTAAGCTTAACTTTTATGCGCAGGTTGGTGCCTTTGTTAACCGCACGCCTGCCGCCTCTTGATCCTCCTCCGCCTCCTCCAAAAAAACTTTCAAAAGGGTTATGTCCGCCAAAAATATCTCCAAACTGGCTGAATATATCTTCCATATTCATATGATGCCCGCCACCGTTGCCGCCACCTGCTGCACCGCCCATGCCCTGGTGCCCAAACTGATCGTAACGCTGGCGCTTTTGCGCATCGCTTAATACTTCATAAGCCTCGGCTGCTTCCTTAAATTTTTCTTCAGCTTCTTTATTGCCGGGGTTTTTGTCGGGGTGATATTTTATTGCCAACTGCCTGTATGCTTTCTTTAGCTCGGTTTCGTTGGCGTTTTTTGCAACTCCAAGTATCTCGTAGTAATCCCTTTTTGCCATTTTCGTTTGTTGCTTTTCTTTCTATAAATCAGTAATTTAGTTAAGATGATGTAAAGTTTGTTTGAGATTTTGAAAATTACCGCTAATTATTAATTATACACTACCACCTTTGCATGACGTATTACCTTATCATTTAAGTAATATCCTTTTTCAATCTCATCCATTACCAATCCTTTTTCCGATTCATTTTCAGTTGGCACATTGGTTATAGCCTCATGCAAATCGGCATCAAAGGCAGTGCCCTTGGCATTCATAGGGGTTAAACCTTTTTGAGTAAGAATGTTATTAAGCTTTGTGTTTATAAGTAGTATGCCTTCTTTAACAGCATTAATGTCTTGTGTAGTTTCAAAGGAACGTATGGCGCGGTCAAAATCATCCAATACGGGTAGGAGGGATGTAATAACATCAGCCCCTGCGCTTTTTATCAGTTCTATACGCTCGCGGGCTGTACGTTTTTTTACATTATCAAACTCGCTGTATAGCCGCAGGTACTTATCATTAGCAATAGCAAGTTCCTGCTGCACAAGTTCTATGGGATTTATGCTGGGCTGCTCGGTTTCGGCAACCGGTATGGGTTGCTCGTTTGGTAAATTGTTTTCGGTGTGTTCGTTTGCGTTTTCGTCAGTGTTTTGGTCTGACTGATTGGCATTTTTTGTTGTGGTATCCATACTATGTGGCGGTTTTTTATTTCTAAATTTATTAAACATGGTGTATGTAAGGGTGCGTCAAAGATATTGCCAAGTATAAACAGGCCGAAATATTGGTAGTGCCTCAGTTTCAAACAGGTCAATTTGTCGTGCCTGACCGATTGAGTATTACCTTTGTGACAAGGCAAAGCCAAAAGACCCCGCGACCCCGACCAATTGGCAAAATTAATAACTGATTTGTAATGGCGGACACTATCTGTTAAAAACCCATCTGCTTATAAATGCTTTAGTCTCTTTACGCAGCGGTTACTATTCGTCCGGCAGCATTTACTATTCCGCTTATAGCATTTACTATTCCGTTTTCAGCATTTACTATTCCGTTTTTAGCATTTAATATTCTGTTTTCAGCATTTACTATTCCGTTTTTAGCATTTACTATTCTGTTTTCAGCATTTACTATTCCGTTTTCAGCATTTACTATTCCGTTTTCAGCATTTACTATTCTGTTTGTAGCATTTACTATTCCGCTTTTGGCATTTACTATTCGGTTTTTAGCGTTTGATATTGCCATTGGTTAGGTGCATAACTTGTTTTAGTGCTGATTTACAGGTTGTTAGCGTTTAATATTTAATTTCCGCTATTTAACATACCAGCTCAATGTTCTATAGTCAGTTACAAAGTTTACCAATATACTTTATGTCTATAGGTGTTAAATCTTAATTGTTTTTTAGAGCAATGTCTTATAGAAGCAGTTTTTTTAAAAATATGTTAAGTTTTTTGATTGATTTTTGAAAAAATCTTACACAATTTGGTGAAAGGAAAGCGGTGGCTCGTATGGGGTGTCCGTTGGGTTAAGACCCATAACCTCTAAAGGGGGCACTTTGTTTTAACCTGGTGGGTGACGGGTTACAATGTCTCGCAGAGGCGCAGAGAGCGCAGGAAAATGACCCCTAAAGTGGAACGCTTTGATTTAACGGGGTGGGTGTGCTTAACCTGCCCCGAAATTTTTGGGAGGGACAGCGCGCACGGCAGCGCTAAAGACAGGTGAAAACATTTTTTGGAGGGTGAGGGCTTGAGATGACTCGCAGAGACGCAGAGAGCGCAGAGGTTTGGAGTATTTAAGGCGTTTTTTTAACGTGCAACACGAACGGTGCCAGAAAATGAATTAAAAAACTTAACTTATTTTTTTAAAATGGCTTAAAGTACCGGTAGCAGTGCATTTGGGCTGTTTGGGGTATTTTGTGCATTACCAAAAATTGAGTAAAAATACCTAACGATTTGCGGAAAAGCGAAATTGTAAATTGAGTAGAAATACTCTTGTTTGTATTTTTTTGGGTTAATATGTTTGGGGGTACTAACAATTTAAAATCAAATAAATTATGTCAAATCTCCTAAATCAAATCAATTACTTTAACATATTCTGTTCTCGCAAGGCAACAAAAACATTGTTGAATGCTTTAGAGCATGAATGTAATGAACAGCAGTCCAATAAAATTTTTTCAGGAATGGTTCAATTAGCTTGTTCAAAGCGTAACTTTACTCTTTCAATTAAATCCATTGCACTTTCACTGATGCTAATTTTTTTAACTGCCCAAAAATCATCAGGTCAGGAGGAACCACAACCTCCTGAGGAATCTAATCCTTTGGTATGCAACCCTACACAGGTTAACTGCCCACCCAATCCTATGTGGCAAGGAAGTGCCTGGAACTTGATAGAAGATGAAATTGACCTTTGGCATACCTTGTGCTGGCTTAAAACACAAAACACAGTATGCGATGTTCCCACAATGCTTTATTTTGAAACTAACAGAGCTTATGATTTATCTCTATTGCCGCCTGATGCATTCCCGCTTGAGGTGCCAACAGGAGTGCAACTGATGGGGGACTTTACATTGGGAAACGTAGTGCCGCCATATTTAAGATACGGTACTCGTATTTTCTTTCCTTACACTTATGAAGGCGGCTGGGCGAATTATGTAATTGATCTTAGCGAAATATGTTACACCTACGATAACCAGGCTGCTGTATTTAGATTAGCTGATGGAAGCGCTATTTCAAATGTATGTTTAGAAGGACCCAAAAAAGATACAAAAGACTGGCGCTATATACAATATAGGGATATTTGCACTGAGCAAGACATTCCGCCACAAGAAGGTTTGTGTTCCGGTATATTGGTAGTGGGTAACAGATGCAGTGTTGAAAATTGCGAAATATTTGGTTTCCCTTTTGCCGCAGTTATTGTGAGGGACATGATAAAAACCTCGGGGAATAATATTTCTACTCCATCTAATTGTTATAATAATGTAACTCAACATGGCGAGTTTTTCTTTAGACACAACTATATTCATCATAATAAAGCTTATGGATTTGGCTATGGCTTGTGGGTTAGTTCAGGCAGCGGGGTTAATCATTGTTCTCCAACCACGCCAATTCCACCATGCCTTCCACCACCTAATCCAAGACCTGATATTACTGCTGCCGATTTTTGGAACTATATAAGACCCGAAGAAGATGCCATCATAGAAAACAATGTATTTGCAGAAAACAAGCATGACATAGCCGCAAGCGGAACCCGCACCAGTTTGTATATAAGCCATAACACTTTTGCCGAAGCAGGGGCTGATTATAACATAAACATGCACCCGCCCATAGGGGCAGTGTGCAACCCCATGTTTGACCCTAATTTACAAAGTGAAAGTATATTTGCTTACGGACCCTATTTTACAACTGTGGGCGGCAGTGTAATTTCTGTACATGATAATGCTTTTTATCGTATTAATGCAAACTTACAATTACCATATCCAAATATAAATGAATGTGTACCCGGCAATCCTGCTTATCCTTTTGAATTTCCGCGAATAGAAGTTGACCAAAACTTTTTCTTTACAACCCCAACACAAATTGCAACAAACGGCACTGCACTTGACTGGGCGCCTGGCTCAGGACCCTTACGTACAGGCTATGCTAAGTTTGAATTGGGTGGTGACCCATACTTTCATTACAGCTACGATTTTTTTGGACCAACTGGCGACCCGCATATTCAGGTGGGGGAAATGCCGAGTGTGCAATTCCATAATCTTTGCGAAGCACTTCCCTTTACTCATAATGGAATTGTAAATAGCAATGTTCCCTTTGCACAAATTAATTCGCAACCCGGAGGTGGCACCATTTTACCTGATGGCACTATTTTAGCTCCTGTAGCCACAGCTATTGATTTTACTACTGATCTATGCACAGATGCCGACCAAAGTCAACCACCGGCATTACAACAATTAAACATATGGAATTTTAACGATGCCAACGGGGTTGATGAGGTTAGAACCGAAAATGGAAATATAACTACTCCTGTAACCGTAAGTTACGATAAAGTAGGTATAAACAATGTGAGTTTGTTTAGCATTAACGTGGAAGGCAACGCTCAACAACATACCCGATCAAGCAATGTTGCCAAACAAAGAGTTATAACTTATGACCAAACCGGGGATATACACTTTACATTTTGGATAAAAGACACCTACGTGGGTAACCAAATGGAGCTATACCCTCCCTTGGGTGTAAGCAGCCCCTACAGGCACGGTGTGCATGGTGGTGCGCTTGGCAGTAGGGATAACAGACCAACAGGATTTCTAAAATATGCTTCTATTAACGGTGTGCTGCTATGGATTGATGATATTGAAGGTGACGAAGGCTGGCAGTATGTTGATATTATTTTAGGGAGCGGAACACCTCTTGATGAATTGATGCGAGGTGATGTGGAAATTGGAATAATGAGCAATTTTGATCCGGAAACCATGCTGGCGCCCGATGCGGAGTTAATAAAAGGTGTAACATTTTTGTAGATGACATTTATATACAAAGCCAAAGCGGAAACAATGCACTCTTGAATGGCGACCTTGAAAATTTACGCAGCGACAGCGATGACCCGCTATATATGATAGATGATTACCCGGCAGACTGGCTACTTTTGGATGAGGAAGCATGGCTATTGGACTATGCAGGCATTTGCGAACCTGATTTTATACATGACACACAAGGAGCAGTACTTACTACATGGGAAAAACACAGTGGGCAATATGCTTTTAAAGGATGGATCAGACCATTTACCGAAGCCGGTGAAAATGTGTTTGAAGCAGGCAGAAGATACAACGCCCCCGGCAGATATAAGGCGCTGAGGCAAACTTACGACTGGAGTATAGCACCACGCATTGCCAACCCGTTTAAAATAAAAATTTATCCCAATCCGGTAAATGGCAAAGATGTATCCATATTATGTGAGCGAAATGACAGGCTGCAAAAACATATTTCCATCAGCAATGCACAAGGCATATTGGTTTACAGCAATAATTTTAGCGGTAACGTTTTTAAATTTACAGAAAAACTAAAACCCGGTATTTATTTTGTAAAAGTAACATGCCATGAACAAAGTGATTTAAAAAAATTAGTGGTAACCAATTAAAAAATCAGCACAATGAAAAAAATAAAATTATTCTTTTTACTTATGTGCGCATGGGTAAAAACATATAGCCAGGTATTAATGCTTGAAACTTTTACCAATAACCAGTTGCCGCCAGGGTGGTACCAGGACAGTGCGGGAAGTGTGCCTGTGAACGGATGGCGATTTAATACTATTCAAACACCCGGAATAATTGGAGGAGGATTCGATAATCATTTTTTAAAGATTGAAGGATTATGGTCTCGTAATATTGACGCTTATTTAGTTACAGATACATTTAATTCATCATCTTTATCTACAGTTTATCTTAGTTATGGAGAATACTATGTAGGTAATACAAACATAAGTGTGTCAAAAATTGATGTCTCTAATGACAATGGAACAAGCTGGCATAATGTTCTAAACAATACAAACACACATGGTGGAATAAATGGAGTAAATGCTATTGCTATTACTAATATTGTTGATATTAGCCAATATGCAGCTGGGTTTAATAATGTTAAAATTAGATTCGGATTTTCTTGTAATAATAATGGTGGTCCAGGTTGGTTTTTAGACAGCGTTCGCGTAAGCGATTACGAAGCCTGCAACATACCGCCTGATAGTGGCTACACCACCACACAAAACAGTTTTGCCTGCACAGGCAGCCCCATAAACCTGTGGCTTGAGAACTTAAGCCGCGGTGCAGGGCAAACCTACCAGTGGCAATACAAAAACAGCAGCACAGGCAATGTATGGAGTAACATAGCCGGTGCCACTTACGATACATTAAACAACTTTATACAAAACGGCACCACCTCTTACCAGTGCATTATTGGTTGCAGCACCTTTACAGAAAACAGCATACCGCTTTTGCTTACCGATGTGCCCAACACCAACCACACCATAGAAGCCAACGGCTACTATGCAGGTATATGCCCGGGCAGTTATGATAGTTTACGCAGCCTTGCCAATAATACTATACCGGGCACAGGTTACCAATGGGCATGGAGCCCCACCTACAACGGTACTTATACCAACATAACCGGAGCCACAAGCAGTTATTATTTATTAACCGACACCAACACGCTGCAATGGTTTTACAAGTGCAGGCAAACCTGTGTGAGCAACGGCACCAATAACCTAAGCAGTAATAATGTGCAGAGTTATTTTAACCCGCACCCATACTGCTACTGTTTGGCAGTTAATTCTAACCGTTGTAACGATCCGCTGTACTTTACCGGCAGCATAAACAATGTAACCATAGCAGGCATAGGTTTAAACAACAGCAGTGGTTGCAACACTACTTTAAATTTTCAAAACGTTTACACCTACTTTGCACCTGCTGCTACAACCACTGCCACACTCACACAAGGCAATACCTACACCATGAGCGTAACCATAGATACCATGAGCATAGCCAGCAGCATAGACGTTTGGATAGATTACGACCACAATCTGTTTTTTGATACGTATGAAAATACAGAGATAGCATACGGTGCAACAGGAGGCAGTATTACAACTGCAAACGTAACCATACCTGCATGGGCGCTTACAGGCTTAACAGGTATGCGAGTGCGCACGCAACCGTATTTTTTTCTGGCTGACAGCACAAGCGGATGCGCAGGAATGGCCGGTGGCGAAACGGAGGATTATATGATTACAATAGATAGCACAGTAGGTATTGTTGATTGGGGATTTGAGATTGGGGATGTTAGATTGATGCCTAACCCTGCCCAGGATAAACTTACTATTACAGCCTTAAATTTTACACCAACCAATAATGCACAATTTATAATAACCGATTTAACAGGAAGAATATTGCAGCAGGAAATATTTACAGGCACAGCAACCATAAACACTACGGCACTAACACCGGCAGTATATTTTGTAACGGTACAAGATAAGGAAAGAAGTGTGGTGAGAAGGTTTGTGAAAGCACCATAGTGTGCTGCAAAATATAACATGAAAAAAATACTTATAACGATAATAATATACGTATTTACAGCATTGCAAATACAAGCGCAAACCATATTGTTGCAGTAGAGTTTTGCAACAGCAAGTTTACCTGCTTATTCCACCTGTAAGGTCGCTCCCAAGCCTTGCGCGTTTGCGCCCCTCACAGGTTACCCATACCCACCCCGTTACAAAACCATGTTCCCCTTTAGGGGTCAGGGGTAAATAAAGTGCACTTTTAATTAGCACAGTTCGTTGAACGCCCTCCCGTAGCCTCAAACGCTCCCGCCTCCTGCCATTTCATCCTTATAGCTTTCAGCTACATCAGCATTAACCCTCCCAGCACCTTGGTACCCCATCTGTTAAAAACCCAAAACCCAAAACCCAACCCCCTGCACTACTTTTTCCCCTATAAAATTATCAAATTTGTAAAATCAAATTACAATCTCATCTTACAATGCATATAAAAAATCAAAACCAAACCGACAAAGATTTCCTCCAGCTAAAAGGAAACATACACAGGCTCATGCAAGTGGTTCACAAAGCCGAAAACAAAGACGGAGTCATCATCCCCGGCACCTTCTTAGTTGACCATGGGTCCGATACAGCAAACTTTATTTTCACCTTCAACACGCAGGGTAATATCACCGAAGAAGAAATTTTCGGGCAAAGCTTTCGAACCATCAAAAAATATGACGAACTCGGCAGAAACTTCCAACAAATAAGATACTACCAGGGCAATCTATATTCCACAACCAACTATAAATTCCTTAACCAAACAAGCCAGATTACCCAATCCATTACCAATGATGCTGCCGGCAGGTTACAATCACGCTACATCAACACCTACACCACGGATACGCAACAACAATTGCTGCACGAATCTTACTACGTAGTAAACGGAATAGAAGTGTTAACCCATAAAAGTGAACAAACTTACCACCCCGAATTAATAACCATAAATGGTACCCCCTGGCGCAAAACCCTCTCCAGAATTGAGCATGATAAAGACGGAAAAGTTACTTCAAGCAGCATATTTACTTATAACGAAAAAGGATTGCTTACAGAAAGCGTTTCCACCTACAGTGCTTCACCTCACATGAACAGAAGAGCAACCTACAGGCACAACGAGCAGGGCGATGTTATTGAAACCAACTATTACAATCCTGACGGCACTCTTAAAGATTCTTACGTCACTTCACATCAGTACGACAGTGATGGAAAAAGAATAGTCCCCGCAAATAAGCCTGCTCCTTACATACATTACCCCGATGCCATTATGCTCTTTAGCGAAGGCGATGAAACAGATGAACACGGTAACTGGATAAAAAAAATTACCAGCTCCCCCGCCAAGTACATCCTCCGCACCATTGCTTATTACGGGCAAGAAAAACAACTCGAACATCCTCTGCTTAATGTTAAAAACATAACCAAAGAAACCGAACGCGAAATTGATTACCAACGTTATAAATTAGAAGAAAAAGAGGCGCAATGGATTGCCGAAAACCCCAATTCTGCAGGCGATACTTTTCCCTTTTACCGCTATTACACTCTTCGCTTTAAACAAGCGCCCTCTATGATAACCTACCAGGGACCAAGTATTGAAGCACTTGTATTGCTTAAAATGCTCGAGGAAAAATTTGATGTTGACATGATTCACTCACACGCCACTTCCTGGAACGGATACAACAGCACTCTCCAGCGCTATACCCTAAACTTTCCCCATTACTGGGGGTATATGCTCCACTGCAATGGCATAACCAAACATAAAGCCGAAGAGTTCCTCATTCCTGATTATATGATGGATGATGAAAATGAATATGACAACGAATATGTTTACACCTCCCAGTTTTTACTCCTGCACCCAAGCCGGGTAAGCAATGCCCGTGACGAAATTTTTGAGCAACAACTGGATAATTGCATTTCCGAATGCATACTCCGCAAAAAGCCCGATAAGCCTGTCATTAATGTTATTGAAGCAAAAGGCGGAAGCTTTTCTATGGCTGAACATGCCGTTTATGACGATTTTATTATTAAAGACCTTGACATAAACTACGGGCAGGGATTCGAAAAATTTCACACCAGCCTTATGGAGCGCTTTAACAAAAGCACCAAAGGGCTTGTACTTTTTCATGGCGAACCGGGCACCGGCAAAACCTATTACATACGCCATCTCTTACGCAAAATGGTAGCAAGCCGCAAGGTGGTACTTTACATTCCTCCCAATATGGTCGATCACCTTACCGACCCCTCATTTATGACCTTCCTCTCTAACGAGATTAAAGAATGGAGCGAGGATGGCTTATTTTGCGTGCTGCTTATTGAAGATGCCGAACCTTTGCTTGCAAAACGGCAAGAGGGCGTACGCATACAAGGTGTTACCAACCTTCTTAACATGACTGATGGATTGCTAAACGACATGCTAAACCTCCAAATTATATGCACGTTTAATGTTGACATTAGCAAGTTAGATAGTGCCCTGCTCAGACCCGGGCGTCTCATAGCACGCAAAGAATTTAAACCGCTAAACGAACTTGACGCAAACTTACTTGCCCAGCGCCTGGGCATAAAACATCATTTCGATAAGCCTGCTTCATTAGGCGAAATTTACGCCCTCCAAAAAAACAAAAACACACTAGTGCACGAAGTAGAAGCAAAAAAAAGCAGCTCATCTGCTTTAGATGACTTGTAATACAATCGCACCAATTTGAGAGCGTTCTCCAATCTGAGTCTTAAGGTATTTATTCCTCTTCAGGCATCCGCATAACACAGTTCGGTTAACGCTCTCACACAGTTTGGTAAAAGCTCCCAAGTTCCTGGTAACCAAAACCAATTCCCCTGCACCCAAAACCTCCACCGCACTACCCACTAGCCCTTCCTACACTTCGCTATCCCTAACCCCAAACTAACAACCTCCCGAATCTTCACGACTATCCCTATTTTCGCAAAAAAAAATCCCATGTCCACCACCCCCAAACTTGATATAAGCAAATACAAAACCCCCACCGGAACAAACATTTCCTGCAAAGGATGGATACAGGAAGCAGCCCTGCGCATGCTCCTTAATAACCTCGACCCCGATGTAGCCGAGCGCCCTCAAGACTTAATTGTTTACGGTGGCACCGGTAAAGCAGCGCGCAATCCGCAGGCGTTTGAACTTATTATAAAAGCGCTTAAAGATTTAAACAATAACGAAACATTGCTTGTGCAATCGGGCAAACCTGTTGGCATACTTCCCACACACAAAGATGCACCACGTGTAATCATCAGCAACTCGCAGTTGGTGCCGCATTGGGCCAACTGGGATTACTTCCGCCAGTTAGAAGACAAAGGATTAATTATGTATGGACAAATGACTGCCGGTAGCTGGATATATATAGGCTCACAGGGCATCGTTCAAGGCACCTACGAAACCTTTGGCGAAGTAGCACGCCAGCACTTTGGCGGCTCACTCAAAAACACCCTCAACGTAACAGCAGGTTTAGGTGGCATGGGTGGCGCACAGCCCCTTGCCATCACCATGAATGAAGGCACCTGTCTTGCTGCCGAAATGGAAGAATGGCGTGCCGACAAGAGAATAGAAACACGCTACCTTGACGAAAAATACCACAACCTCGATCAAGCCATAGACCGCGCCCTTCAAGCCAAACAAAATGGCGAAGCCGTAAGTATAGCATACATAGGCAACGCAATTACTATGCTTAAACGTCTGTTAGAACGCAACATCACCCCCGATACACTCACCGATCAAACCAGCGCACATGACGAACTCGTGGGCTACTTCCCCGAAGGCCTAACAGTTCTGGAAGCAAAAGTCTTACGCGACACTAATCCGCAGGAGTACATCAAACGCTCTAAACAAAGCATGGTAACGCATGTAGAGCTAATGCTGCAATTACAAAAGAAAGGTGCCGTTACCTTCGACTACGGCAACAATATACGTGGCCAGGCATTGGCAATGGGCTTAAACAATGCTTTCGATTTTCCCGGCTTTGTCCCTGCATATATCCGTCCGCTTTTTTGCGAAGGCAAAGGCCCTTTCCGTTGGGCGGCACTAAGCGGAGACCCCCAGGACATTTACACCACCGATAAACTCATACTCGAATTATTTCCCGATAACAAAGGCTTGCACCGTTGGATAAAAATGGCGCAGGAGCGTATTGCTTTCCAGGGATTGCCCGCCCGTATTTGTTGGCTGGGTCAGGGCGAGCGCGAAAAAGCAGGACTTGCCTTTAATCAACTGGTTAAAGAAGGAAAAGTAAAAGCCCCCATTGTTATTGGCAGAGACCATTTGGATTGCGGCAGCGTAGCTTCTCCCAACCGCGAAACCGAAGCCATGAAAGATGGCAGCGATGCAATTGCCGATTGGCCCATACTAAATGCGCTTATAAACACTGCTGGTGGTGCAAGCTGGGTTAGCCTGCATCATGGTGGTGGAGTAGGTATTGGCTACAGCATACATGCAGGCATGGTAATAGTTGCTGATGGCACTGATGATGCTGCCATCAGGCTAAAAAGAGTACTGCACAACGACCCCGCTATGGGCGTACTCCGCCATTTAGATGCAGGCTACGATATTGCAGCCGACACAGCCCGCATGCATAGGCTCAATATCAATGAAAGGTTAAAATGATAGAATAGCGTAAGTTAAATTCTTACACTACAGTTTTATCAGCTTTTTAATGATTTGCTTATCACCGTTAACCAACTTTACAAAATAAGTTCCGGCTGCTAAATCATTTAAATCAAACCTGTGTTCACCCGCAAGCTGATTACCTTCGGTAATAACTTTTACACGCTCACCAAGGATGTTTAGCATGTGTAACTCCACCGTGCTTGCAGCATTTAATTGAAACGAAATAGTAACAGCATCTGATGCTGGGTTAGGAGAAATTACCAAATCGTTTACCGTACCTGTTTCACTTATTCCGGTAAGCCCCACTGTAACGTATTGTGATGATGAACTTGCGCAAGTACCATCAAAAACTGTTAGCGTAACAAGGTATGTTCCGGGCGTTGTGTACGTATGAATAGGGTAAGGGGCAGTAGTTAACGGAGTGCCATCGCCAAAATCCCACGTGCGTGTAACGTTAGGAGTATAGTTAAAAAAGCCAACAGTCATGCCTCCGCTTATACCGTAAATAAAAGCAGCGCTAACCTGTGTGCCCGGTTGTTGTGTAAGTGTAACCGGCACCGCCACCGTATTGTTGGTTTCATCCTCTTCAATAAAATGATTGAACGGATCAATGGTAGTAACAATATAATAGTTGCCATCGCAAATGCCGGGTACTTGTATTGTTTGCCCAAAACCGGCACCATACAAATCGTATCTGCCCACAAAAATTCCCTGACCGTTACTTCCGCATCCGGTTACTACACCAAGGTTTAAGTTCGGAATCATGGCATTGGTAATTTCTATCCCATGACTTACGCACATACTATCTTGGCTATCACAAGTGCCCATGTTTATCATGCAATAACTTTGTTTCAATGATGAACCAATTATAGGCCACGTTGTTGGGTCAGGGTTAGATGTGGCAACACGTAACGTAAACTCACAAAACTCTTCAGCATGTACATGTCCGTGTGCAGGGTGATAACTTTGGTTACCGGCAGGATAATCGGTATAGGTCATGGCACCACCAGCCGTTGATTTATGATAAACGCGCTGCCTTACTCTTTCTTTAGGAGGCATGCCGTTTGGGCACATTGTAGTAGCACAAGCTACAGGAACCGTATCACAAAAGCACTGACCGGTAGGTTTCATTTCAACCGGACCTGAGCCAATGTTAATCACAGCATTTGACATACTTACACTACCCGTTGCTTCATTCCATCCATCTCTTATTACCTTGGCCGATACAATCAAATCAGGAAATAAATCGCAATCTGTTTGTGTAGTGTCCTTGCATTTGCATGGAGCGGCATTTGTAAGCGCGCACACATTGGTAATAACCGGATCGGGAGGTGGGTTATTGGCAAAATATAAATTCACACTAAGCAATGTTCCGCTAACGGTCGGAAAGTCATCTAAAATTTCTAAGTTCCAAGTGCCGTTTGGGTTTTGATTGTTGTTAAAAACATTTATAGAATTATCAGGAATATACATTCCTGTAAATGGAGGGTTGCCCAATCCAACAGGTATTGTTGCATTCATTCTAAAAGCGGTATTTAGGTAGTTAGCTCCCATACCTCCATTGTGTAATGAAAGAATACAATTTGTGCCGTTTGGTGATGTAAGTCCAATAGTTAAATCGCTTACCTGGGCATGGCTGACATTAATGGTTACAGAATAGAGTCCGTAGGTGGAATTAATTGAACTTGAAATTCCTGCAACATTAACAGGGTAACTGGTAAGCGTATTATTATCGGGGATAGCAGCAGGTACGGTATTGCAACTAAATGTTTGTGAATAAGCGTTTATAGAAACACAAAACAATAAGGCTGTTAAAATTTTCTTCATGACGTAGTTTTTTAAGTTGCGATAAAACTAACATCTTTTTGCAAACGGAAAATAAAATTCTAAAAAAATAATTCAAGCCCATCGTAAGCACAAAAAACATTGGGTGGTAGTATTTTATTTACCTCTTCGTGCTTACCCAACTGATGGCTTATATGAGTGAGGTATGCAGTTTTTGGTTTAACTTCTTCAATAAGTTGCAATGCTTGCGCAAGATTATAGTGAGATACATGCGGCTCGTGCCTCAAAGCGTTTATCACAAATACTTCCGATCCCCTAATTTTTTGCTTTTCCTCTTCTGAAATAAAATTAGCATCAGTCAAGTAGGTAAAATCTCCAATTCGGTAACCAAAAACAGGTAGCTTGTAGTGCTTTGCTTCAATGGGAGTAAAGGTTAATCCTTCAACAGTAAAAGGCATATTTTCTATAAGATGAAGGTTTATTTCAGGTATGCCCGGGTATTTTTCTTCAGCAAAAACATAAGGGAACTCACGAATCATACCTGCCTGTACCAATGCAGATGCATACACCTCAATTTTTTTTTTGAGTACATAATTGTATGCACGTATATCATCCATGCCAGCAATGTGGTCTTTGTGATCGTGTGTAAAAATTAGTCCGTCAAGTGTTTTAATTCCTGCACGTATCATCTGCTGCCTGAAATCAGGACCACTATCTATTACAAAACTTTTTCCCTTATGTTCAATGTGGATAGAGCAACGTAGCCTCTTGTCTTTTTCATCGGTTGAGTTGCAAACTTCGCATGGGCAGGCAATTACAGGTACGCCCTGCGAAGTTCCAGTTCCCAGAAAAGTAATTTTCATTTTATGCGTTTTCTTCTGTCAGAAACAGTTGGTCTTTATCGCTCACCAATAAATGCTGCTCCTTTAAAAAATTAATAATCTCGGTTAATGCGTTAATCCTGCTTTCAAGTGGAGAAAACTTATTTACCATAACCAAACGTTTTGTTTCAAGCAGGCAATAGTTACTTTTAAAGTTGCCTTTTTCGTAACGAACTTCGTAATTGTTTTCCTTTAAAAAATCCTCTAATTTTTTGAGGTACGCAGGAGTATACTTTATCATAATTACATTAAAATAGATTCTCGCTTCAAATTTAAAAATCATACTCTGAGCAGGCGTTTTTCACGATATATTTTTATTAACAAACCACGCTTATGTGCCTGTATAATATAGCCTGCTTTACGTTGGTAAAAAAAATAAAATTGTTTTCTTTGCGCGGCTTTAGGCAGTTATTAGATAAAGTATTAGGCAGGATCCTCTTAGGAGTTTAATTTCCCAATCACCTCAATAACTTAATTAACTAAATCCCTCAATAACCAAATTATGTTAATAGGCATTCCAAAAGAAACCAAGCAATACGAAAAGCGTGTTGCACTTACTCCTGATGTTGTTAAGGCATTTGTAAACGGAGGATACAATGTGCAAGTGGAAGCTGGTGCAGGCTCATCGTCTTTTTATACCGATGAAATGTACACCAATGTTGGTGCAAAAATTATTTCAGGTAAAGAGGAGATTTACAAACAATCAGACCTTGTTTTAAAAGTAAATGCTCCATTACCCGATGAGATTGCTATGATGAAACGCGAGGCTGTGTTGGTTTCATTTATGTGGGCAGCTACTAACCCGCAACTTGTTGAAGCGTGTGAAAAAGCGGGCATCAGTTCTTTTAGTATGGATGCTGTACCGCGTATATCGCGTGCGCAAAAAATGGATGCACTTAGTAGTCAGGCAAACCTTGCAGGATACAAGGCTGTGCTTTTATGTGCCGATACCATTGGAAAAATTTTACCAATGATGACAACTGCTGCAGGAACTATACGCCCCAGTAAGGTTGTAATATTTGGTGCAGGCGTAGCAGGCTTGCAGGCTATTGCAACAGCCAAGCGTTTAGGTGCTGTAGTTGAAGTAAGTGATATACGTCCTGAGACAAAAGAACAGGTTGAATCGTTGGGTGGAAAGTTTATTGAGGTTAAAGGGGATGATTCAATAAAGATTGAAGGTGGTTATGTGAAAGGAGTTTCGGAAGAGTTTTTGAAAAAGCAACAAGAGCTTGTTGCTAAGCATATTAAAGAAGCGGATATTGTAATTACAACAGCATTAATCCCCGGCAAAAAAGCACCTTTGCTGGTTACAGAGGCAATGGTGAGCAGCATGAAAAACGGAAGCGTAATTCTTGATATGGCTGTTGAACAAGGCGGAAATGTGGTAGGCAGCGAGTTGCATAAAACTGTTATAAAGAACGGAGTAACAATTATTGGCGAGAGCAACATACCAAGTTTGTTACCAATGAATGCAAGCGACCTTTACGCAAAAAATATACAGGCTTTGCTACAACTGCTAACTACCAAAGATGGCTTTAAGTGGGAGATGGAAGAAGATATTACAAAAGGAAGTTTAATTGTACATAAAGGAACTGCGGTACACCCAAGCGTTGCCAAAACTGTTTCTGCATAAAATCAATCAAATAATAAAATAAATTATATGGAAAACATATTGTCTTTTATTGGGGAGAATAAGGAAATAATCTACTTCGTTGTTCTTTCAATTTTTGTTGGAGTAGAAGTAATTGGTGGCGTACCCACCGTGTTGCACACTCCTTTAATGAGTGGTGCCAATGCCATACACGGTGTGGTAATTGTTGGAGCCATTTATGTAATGCTAAATGTCGACCCTACCGACTATCTGGCATTAACCCTCGGCTTCCTGGCCGTACTGCTCGGAACTTTAAATGTAGTGGGTGGGTTTGTGGTTACAGACCGCATGCTTGAAATGTTTAAGAAGAAATAAGTAGTGTTTTAATAAACCACGAACTAAAATTTTATGTCGCAATATATCTTAGAAATCTGCTACCTGATTGGTTCAGTAACCTTCATTATGGGTTTAAAAATGATGGGCAATGCAAAAACGGCACGCAAAGGAAATTTAATTGGCGCTGCCGGAATGACCATTGCAATACTCGGAACTATTTTTCTCTTTGATAAAGAAGTATCGGGTATCATTTACGGATTAATATTTGGCGCCATCGCTTTAGGCACCATCATAGGCTGGAGCACTGCAAAGCGTGTTCAAATGACCAAGATGCCTGAGTTGGTTTCAATGTTTAACGGAATGGGTGGTGCTTGTGCTGCTCTAATTTCATTAATAGAACTCAACCACCACTACCATACAGGCGAGGCAGCACAAACAGGAATGATGATTGCCATTGTTGCCGGTTTAATTATTGGAACGGTTTCTTTTTCGGGGAGTATTATCGCTTACCTTAAACTGAACGGAACTATGAACAAGCCCGTGCGCTTACCGAGCTACAATGTAATAAACACTATTGTGATGATTGGCATGTTTGCTTTTGGCGCATACTTCGTTTACACCGGTGGTAACATGATGCTGGCTTACCTGATGTTTTTTGCTGCTGCTGTTTATGGTATTTTATTTACCGTACCTATTGGTGGTGCCGATATGCCTGTTGTAATTTCATTGCTTAATTCCTTTACCGGACTTGCCGCAGCCTTTGGCGGTTTTCTTTACGATAATAAAGTAATGCTTACCGGTGGAATATTGGTAGGTTCTGCCGGCACGTTGCTTACGCTTGTTATGTGCAAAGCCATGAACCGCCCTTTGAGCAACGTAATATTCGGAGCATTTGGCGGAGGCGGAGAATCCAGTGGTGGACCTGATGTAAAAGGTTCAATCAAAGACATGACTGTTTCTGATGCATCTATTCTTTTAAACTATTCTAAGAAAGTGGTAATAGTTCCGGGGTATGGGCTTGCCGTGGCACAGGCACAGCACGTTATACATGAGTTAGAAACATTGCTTGAAGAGAGAGGTGTGGAGGTGAAGTACGCTATACACCCTGTTGCCGGACGTATGCCCGGGCATATGAATGTATTGCTTGCCGAAAGCAATGTAGATTATGGCAAGCTGGTGGAGATGGATGAGATTAACCCCGAACTGGAACACACAGATGTGGTGCTTGTTGTAGGAGCAAATGATGTAGTAAATCCTGCTGCCAAAACAGATCCTTCATCACCTATATATGGTATGCCTATACTTGAAGTGGATAAGGCAAAGAATATTATAGTAAACAAACGCTCTATGAGTGCAGGGTATGCGGGTATTGAAAACCTTTTGTTTTACGATCCTAAAACAAGCATGTTGTTTGGCGATGCCAAAAAAGCTTTAACGCAATTGGTTGCTGAACTTAAGACACTATAAGCAACCTATGTTGTAAAACAAAAGAGGCTGCCTCGCTTTTGAGACAGCCTCTTCATTCATATAAAAATCTGTTCTTACTTATGTACCGAAAACCTGAAGTGGCTTTCCAATCCGCCTTTCTTAACTATCAGCATATAAATGCCGGTGGCATAGTTAGAAAGGTTTATAGATCCTGTGTTACCACCAATGTAAGCTTCTCTTTCTTCCTGCACTAAAATTCTTCCGCTCATATCAGCCACTTTAAAGGTATAGCTTCTGTCGTCATCACTGCTAAAGGCAAACGTAATTTGGTCTTTTGCCGGGTTAGGGTATGCGTTAAGCTGCAATCCGTTATCATTTTCGGCAAGCCTTAATATAGGAGTGGTAAACTGCTGCGATGCACTAAAAGGCGAGTTTGCACCATTGCCGCAAATACTGCGCACGCTAAACTCATACAAAGTGCCGGGTATTAAATTCTTAATGATTTTGGTACCCAAAGAAGCATTAACGGTTACAGTCTTGTAATCTGATGATGCTACAGGCCTGTAACGTATTCTTACATTTTGCATTGCGCTGGTAGCAGCCCATTTAATATCTGCAGAGGTGGCAGTTACGTTTAACACTCTCACGTTAGTTACATCAGCGCAATCATCTAAAGTGGTAAACGCTATTTCGGGCGAGTACTGGCTTTGCACACCACCGCAGTCTGTCATTACGCTCCATACATAGGTAGTGCGCGATTGCAAACCGGTTAACTTATATCCATAACTGGTGCCATTTGTTTGAATAGTTTGGTAAGAGTAAGTGGCAGAACCTGCAACCTTATATCTTATTTTAACAGATGTGGCTGTAGTGCCAAACCAGTTTAACCAGGCGCTAACGTTATTGATATTGGTAGTAATGGTCGAAAGCGGAGTGTAGCCGCAAGGGGTGGTGCTGCCAATGGTTGTAAACTTGTAAATGGCGCTGGTGTTTACATTGCTACCGCACATAGCCGAAACTTTTACTTCGTAAGTAGTATTGGCTGTTAATTCAGTAGCCAGCACACTGCTTGCATTTTTAACATGCTTAACAGCAGTATAGGTACTGCCTACTTTATTGTAAGCCACCTTAAACGAATCAGCAGCAATAGCCGGATTCCATGCAATGGTTGCCTGCCTGTCTAAAATGTTATAAGCGGTTAACATATCGGGTTTGCTGCACGATGCAGTGTTTAACGATGCCACTGTAGTAGTGGTAATATCGCCCACGCATCCGTAATTGTTTACTGCTTTAACAGTATAGTTACCTATAACCGGTACAGTAATGGTTGCAAGCTGCGAGCCTGTGTTCCACACATAACTTTTTGCCGATGGCTCAAAGGCAGTTAGCTGGTAAGCAGTACCTGGTACAAACGCATAGCTAACCTGTGGTTTGCCGGGGCTTGGCGCTGTCACCACGGTAATGCTAACCGTGCTGCGGTTGCCATATACATCCACTACAGTAACCGAATAGGTTCCGGCTACTGTTACGTTAATAGATTGTGTGGTTTGTAAACCCGGTGTCCATACATAAGCAGTTCCCTGGTTGGCAGTTAATGTAAGTGTGCTGCCTGGGCAAATTCCATTAGCACCGCTTGATGTAGTTATGCTTGCCGCTACACTCACTGGGTTAACAGTTACAATGGTGTTTAGCGAAGTGGCTGAGCAACCTGCCCCGCTAAATACTTTTACATTATAAGTGCCCGATGTGGTAACGGTTATTGATTGAGTTGTTGCACCATTGCTCCACAGGTAAGAACTTGCGGCATTGGCAGTTAATGTTACCGAGCCGCCCTGTACAAAGGTGGTTGCACCACTTGCTGTAATGGTAGCTGTAGGAATGCTGTTAACAGTAACTGAAATAGCACTTGAAGTGGCACTGCACGATCCGTTGTTTACCGTTACACTGTAGCTTCCGCCCTGTGTTACGGTTATAGTTTTAGTGGTAGCGCCATTGCTCCACAGGTACGATGTTCCGTTAGATGCGGTAAGCGTTACGCTGCCGCCCTGGCAAAATGTAGTGGCACCGCTTGCAGTAACAGATGCAGTACCGCTGTTGCTTACTGTTACAGCAGTAGCTGCACTGGTAGCAAAACATCCGGCTGCATTGGTAACTTTTACGGTATAGTTTCCTGCTGCAGTTACGTTAATTGATTGTGTGGTTGCACCATTACTCCATAAGTAAGCTGCACCTGCACTTGCAGTTAAGGTTACCGAACCACCGGGGCAGAATGTTACCGGGCCATTGGCAGTTATGGTAGCAGTTGGGTTTGCACTTACAGTAACAGCTACAGGGGCTGAAGTTGCAGAGCACGTGCCGTTGTTTACAGTTACAGAGTAATTGCCGGCTTGTGTTGCTGTAATGCTTTTAGTAGTGGCACCGTTACTCCAAAGGTACGATGTGCCTGTGCTGGCAGTTAATGTTACACTGCCTCCTGTACAAATGGTGGTAGAACCACTTGCGGTAATGGTGGCAGTTGGGCTGGTTGTAATGGTTACTGCCACCGGCAATGAAGTTGCCGAACAAGAACCATTATTAACAGTTACCAAATAATTACCTGCCTGTGTGGCAGTAATGCTTTGGGTGGTGGCACCATTGCTCCATAGGTAACTTGTACCTGTGCTTGCAGTTAACACCACGCTTCCGCCTGCGCATATAGCTGTAGGCCCCGATGCTGTAATACTTGCATTGCCTGCGCTTAACACGGTAACGTTAACCGCAGCGCTAATGGCTGAGCAGCCGTTGCTGTTGGTTACCCTTACAGTATAACTGCCTGCTGTGTTTACGTTTATAGATGAGGTAGTGGCACCATTGCTCCATAAGTAAGCTGTACCTGCACTGGCAGTTAAGGTTACTGATGAGCCGGGGCATATAGTGGTAGAGCCCGAAGGGGTAATTGTTGCAGAAGGAGCGTTGTTAACGGTTACTGCAGTAGATGCTGATGTTGCTTTGCAGCCGTTGCTACCTGTTACAGTAACGTTATACGAACCCGAAACGGTAGCATTAATGCTTTGTGTGGTTGTTCCGTTGCTCCACAAATATGCCGAGCCGGTTGAGGCAGTTAATGCCACACTTCCGCCCTGGCAAAAAGTGGTTGCACCACCTGCGGTTATGGTTGAAGTTGGTAAAGTCTTTACCACAACTATTACAGGTGCCGATGTAGATTGGCAGGTTCCGTTGGTAACCGTTACCGCATAGTTTCCTTGTTGTGTTACATTAATGTTTTGAGTGGTAGCTCCCGTGCTCCATAAATAAGCCGAGCCGTTAGAGGCAGTTAATGTTACATTACCGCCCTGGCAAAACGTTACCGGGCCACTTGCCGAAATGCTGGCTTGTGTACCACTGTTTAAAGTAACAACCGTTGCAGCCGAGGTAGCAGTGCAGCCCTGTGCATTGGTAACCCTTACGGTGTAAGAGCCTGCTGTGTTAACTGTAATTATTTGCGATGTAGAGTTGCCCGGAGTCCATAAGTATGAGTAGCCAGTTGGCGCACTTAAAGTTACGCTGCCACCGTTACACAAGCTGGTAGAACTACTGGCTGTAATAGTTGGTATGGCTATTGAATTAACCGTAACAGCCACCGGACTTGAAGCGCCTGAACAGCCGCCTGTCTGGTTAACAGTTACAGAATAAGAACCTGTTGTATTAACGGTTATAGATTGGGTAGTTGCACCAT
>Ga0116143_10000801_pt1 | contig 41305 bp, 20 predicted proteins | sample AD_UKC034_MetaG_FD_89745 | JGI IMG/M metagenome (GOLD analysis project Ga0116143, IMG submission 89745) | Active sludge microbial communities of municipal wastewater-treating anaerobic digesters from USA - AD_UKC034_MetaG | ecosystem: Engineered > Bioreactor > Anaerobic > Digestate | place: USA... | reverse complement strand
GTTTCTACATTTCCTGTGCCTTTTGATTTCCGGATAGTGATGCTTCTTTCTATAGCAAAGATTATTGCTGTAAAGAGAGTACACAATAGAAATGGAACAACAAAACCTCCGTGGTACATTACGGCAAGGTAGTGGTTACCCGCACCTACCACATTCTCGGGAAGAGGGTTTTTAGTGACGTCTCCGCCTTCAAAGTTTGCGGGGTTTCCTAATACGAATTTCCAAAAGGCCCAGCCGAGTAAGAAAGCTATAGGAATTACCAGCATGGATAAAATTGACTTAAGGCCTCCGCCTTTAGATGATGCGTTGCTCATGTGTATGTACTATTTAGGATTTGGATATTTTAAGGTGATAAATTCTGTTAAGAAAATATTGAATGAAACGTAAATATTCTCTTTTAATTTAAATTTAGGTCGACAATAATAGGAAATTTAGATGAAAACAAAAACTTGTGAATTGAATAGATGCTGATTTAACGTTGCCGTGACATTTCTCTAACCACTAAAATCAGTTTTTGAACGCTATTTAACAACAATGGGCATTGGTGCACAAGAATCGCATGTTGGGGCCGGATTAAAATACTGGCGTTTCGAAAGCTAGATTAATAATATCCAGCACTTTATCCTTGTGTGGATCTGTTATAATAATCCTGCTAATATTCCGGGGGCCAGGCCCAGGACAAGAGATGCGATGGCGGTTAGCAAGACGACAACGCTGATCCTTTGGTTAACGGCTATTGGCGCAGAGCTTTCCTTGGATTCAAACAACATGATGACCACCCTAAGGTAGTAGAAAACACCAATTAAAGAGCCCAGAATTGCGATCAGCACGAGTGTAGTAAATCCGGCCTGCATTGCAGCAGAAAAAATATAGTACTTGGCAAAGAAACCTGCCAAAGGTGGTATTCCTGCCAAGGACAACATGGCCAAAACCGTAGCTGTTGCCAACAATGGATTGCTTTTTGACAAGCCACGAAATCCCTGAATGGATTCGTCACCGGTTCGGCTTGATAAAAGCAGCAAAATCGCAAATGCAGACAAGGACGAAATACTATAGGCAACAGTATAAAATAATAGGGAGGAGGAGGAGCCCGGGGTCATTGCAAGAACGCTCATAAGCATATATCCCGCATGTGAAATACTGGAAAATGCCAACATCCTTTTAAAGTTTGTTTGATAAACGGCAGTGATGTTTCCTAACAGTATTGTTGCTGCGGCTACAACCCAAACGCTATTTTCCCAAAGGACCGATACCCCCTGGAAGGATTCTTGAAATAGCCGGAACATGGATGCAAATGCGGCCGTCTTAACAATTGTAGACATAAAGGCTGTGACCGTGGTAGGCGAACCTTGATACACATCAGGAGCCCAAAAATGAAATGGCACAGCAGAAACCTTGAAGGCCATTGCCACAAACATCAACAAGAGACCGGCAAAGGCCAATGAAGAGAAATTCTCAGCGTGTTCTATAAAATATGCTGATATGTCACGAACATGAAAAGATCCTGTGACGCCATAGATCAGCGTCATACCAAAAAGCAAAAATCCTGTAGCAAATGCTCCCAAGAGAAAATACTTCAGTGCGGCTTCATTAGAACTTAGATCTGATTTTTTACTTCCGGCCAAAGCATACAAACATATGCTGAGGATCTCTATGCCAAGAAACAAAATCAGCATATTAGAAAAGGACACCATTAATTGTGCGCCAACAAGTGAAAATACAATGAGCGCATAATGGTCGGTCCTACTACTCGGTTCATCAAAGAAAGAACCTGATAATTGAAACCAAACTGCAGAGAGAACAATCAGGACCGACACGAACGCTAAGGAGAAATTGTCCATTCGAACCATGTCATTGAAATAAGACATATCACAATTCCAGTCAAGAATGGCTGCACCAATAGCCAAAGTCAATCCTAAAAGAACAAGGGCACTCAAGATCTTTTTGAAACCAAAAATTTCAGAGAAAAGACATGTAAGTCCCAGTACGGTTAGTATTATCAGAGTGTTCAATGCGAATCCAGATTATAGTGGGTTTGATTCAAGTGTTCCTGAAGCGTAGATGATATCACGCAATGTTTTCACGGATGGTTCTGAAATACTGAGGAAGAAATCGGGGAAGATTCCCATCCAGAATATCAGGATAACTAATGGCACCAATACCCATTTTTCATTTAAAGTTAATTCTTTAAAGGGAGCAAGGGTTGTGTTCTTATCTCCCAGAACTATTTTTCTATATGAACGAAGCATATAAACGGCACCAAAAATTATTGTGAGTCCCGAAAAAACTGCAGCCGAAGTACTATACTGATATATTCCATTCAACAACAAAAACTCACCAACAAAACCATTAGTTAACGGCAGGGCCACGCTTGCCAGAAGGATAATAATAAAGTATGTTGAAAACACCGGGGCGTCCAACCTTATACCTCCAAGGCTGCTCATATCCCTTGTGTCTGTCCTTCTCTGAATAATGTCTGCGATAAAAAACAGGCCAACAACGTTGATGCCATGGCTGAGCATCTGAAACACCCCACCATGTACTCCCTGAAAGCTGAGACTTAATACACCTGCGGTAATAAGACCAACGTGAGCAATGGAAGAATATGCAATCAGTCGCTTAAAATCTTTTTGAACCCAGGCGATCAGAGAAGCATACACTATTCCAATCACCGACAATAAAATGACAAGGTCTGCCCATTCTCTTGCACCATCGGGGACAACAGGTAGCAGCCAGCGCAAGATACCATATATACCCATTTTCAGCATAATTCCCGAGAGAAGCATAGTTCCCTGTGTGGGAGAGTCTGTGTATGTGTCAGGTTGCCAGGTATGAAAAGGGAAGATTGGTATCTTGATGGCAAAGGCAATGAACAGAGCCCAGAACACCCAGCTTTGCTGAGTATCTGTCAGTGATAATGAATAAAGCGCCTGGATGTCGAAAGTGTGAGTTCCCGGAGTTTGGGCCCACAGCCAAATAAGTGCAACAAGCATTAGAAGGCTTCCGAAAAGTGTATAAATAAAAAACTTCAGTGTAATTTTCACGCGTTCTTTTCCACCCCAGATCAAACAGATCAGATATATCGGTATTAAAGCAAGTTCCCAGAAAACATAAAACAAAAACGCATCCAGGGAAACAAATACTCCTATCAGTGCCATTTGCATAAAGAGGATCAGCGCATAGAATAGTCCGGGGTTTTTATATTGATGAGAAAACGACGACAGAATTATCAACGGTGTGAGAAAAGTTGTAAGAAGAACCAGCAGCAGGCTGATTCCGTCCATGCCTACATGATATGAAATACCCAGACCTTTAACCCACCAATAATTTTGGCTGAACTGTGTGCCGCCGTCAGGAGAAAAACTAAGTGCAAAATATACGGAAAGTGCATATTGAATCACAGAGCCGGTAAGTGCTGTTTGCTTCGCCTTTTCACCTGACAGGAGCACGGCAAGAGCTACGATTAGCGGAAAAAAAATGAGTATGCTTATCATCATATTAATCGAAATCCGTATTCACTAATTTTAAGTCGGTTGACTATTACAAACCAACCAACGACAGACAGGACATTACATTAGAAGATTCAACACCAGTATTGCAATAATTCCAAATACCATGGCGAATATGTAAAACCCTATGTTTCCTGTCTGAATTAATCTCAATGTGCGGCTACTAAAAAGAAGCCCTTTATTAATACCTTTGATACTACCATCAAGCAGAGTTGTGTCAATGAAATTCCAGCACAATCTTCCCATTCCTTTTAATGGCTTTACAATAATTGCATCATACAATTCGTCGACATAATACTTGTTGTATAAAAGTCTGGTAAGAAAACCCCTGTCCTCAAGTTGGTTTGCCGGGATTTTTTCCCGGGAGACATATCTGTTATAACTCCATGCAATTATAATAATGAGCAACAGAACAGAGATGCCAATCAACAGCCACTCAAAAGAGTGCGATACTTCAGAGGAGGTAAGGCTCGAAGGTGTTGAGAGGAGAGGACCCAGATATTGATTGAGCGAATGATGCTCTGAAAAAATTGCAGGCATGCCTATGAAACCGCCAATGGTAGATAGAGCAGCGAGTAATATTAATGGCCAAGTCATGACCGGTGGCGATTCGTGAAGGTGTTTCTCCTGATCGGAAGTGCCCCTGAATTTTCCATAAAACGTAAGGAACAATAAGCGAAACATATAAATTGCAGTGAGCACAGATGTAACTGACAGAATCGCAAACAAAGTTGTGTTCTGACTGTAAACTTTTGCCAAAATTTCATCCTTTGAGAAAAACCCCGCTAGTGGTGGGATGCCGGTGATGGCCAATGTGCCAATTAAAAAAACAAAGAAGGTAAGTGGCAGCTTTTTTCTCAGACCTCCCATTTGACGGACGTCCTGTTCTCCACCTATTGCATGAATTACGCTGCCGGCAGCAAGGAATAGGAGTGCCTTAAAAAAGGCGTGCGTGGTTACATGAAATATCGCTGTAGAATAGGCGCCAACACCAAGGGCAACGAACATGTATCCTAACTGGCTTACAGTTGAGTATGCAAGCACCTTTTTAATATCCGTTTGCTTCAATGCAATTGTCGCTGCAAATAATGCAGTTGCCGTTCCAACAATTGCAATCATTTCCGATGTAGTTGGGGCAATGGAATATAAAATGTTCGAACGGACTACCATATAAATACCTGCCGTAACCATTGTGGCGGCATGTATCAGGGCTGATACCGGAGTAGGGCCTGCCATTGCATCAGGAAGCCATGTGTATAAAGGAATTTGCGCGCTTTTACCCATAGCACCTATAAAAAGGAGCATCGTAATTGCAATAATTACCGGCTGGTTATCGGGTATTCCGGCAGCCGCAGAAAATATGTGGTCAAAGGAGACTGAACCAAAAGTGATGAAGATGAGAATGATTCCCAGGAAGAAACCAAGGTCGCCTATACGGTTCATAATAAAGGCTTTGTTGGCCGCTTTATTAAAGGCGGGATTTTTAAACCAAAAACCAATAAGCAAATAAGAACAAAGTCCGACACCTTCCCAGCCCGTAAATAAAACTACGTAGTTGGAGCCAAGAACCAGCAACAGCATAAAGAAGATGAATAAATTCAGATAAGAGAAAAATCGCGCAAAGCCATCATCGCCTCTCATATATCCAATAGAATAGATGTGTATCAACGATCCTACACCGGTCACAATTAATAACATGATCAACGAAAGCTCGTCGATGAGAAAGGAAAATGGAATGTTAAGACTACCGGACTGTATCCAGGTAAACAATTCAACATTGGTTGGTTCTGCGGTTCCAAAAAGAAAAATAGACAGGGAAAGAACAAATGATCCAATGACCATTAAAGAAGCTATGACCCCGGAAGATGTCCCTTTAAGTCTCTTTTGCCCAAATGTTATCAGAAGAAATCCCAGAAGTGGAAAAGCGGGAATCAAGCCGGCAAGCTGCATCATTTAAATTAACATTAAGCGGCAAAAGTAGCAAATTACTTTATTTATACCCTTTCATTATTGTCAATAAGATACTGAAAATCGGGGGTTCAAAAATATCAATCATAAAAAAACAGCCTTGGGTCATTCCCCGGGCTGTTCTCCTAAAATTAAATAAATCGGGCAACTCCCTTTATAAATTATTTCACTTTAGATTTAGATTCTTTCGTTTTACCGGACTTTTCATAAACCCGTTTGCGCTTCTGTGCGTTTTCATTTACAGCCACCTTTTCCGTTGCGTAAACCGCAAAACCACTATCCTTGTATTCAGACATAAATACATCTAAATCAATGTTGTTTTCAACGGTAAGTTCTTCGATCTTTTTTAAATATCGACTTAGTTCTCCCAGTTCCTGTTTTTGTTCTTTGCTCAAAGACATCTGTAATTGGTTAAGGTGTATGTGCAAATTTAACTTCGATTTAGGCATAAGGGTTTCAGAAATGTCTGTCAATTGCGGTACCTTATTAACCGCCATTGTTAATAACCTCCATTGATCTAATATTTTTTCGTTATTAATTCAAATAAAACGCCTTCGTTTTCCTAAATTGTTTACAAGTTTCGTTATTAACATGTCCGGAGTTATTCTGACAGACTGCGAACCTACACATTCAAAGGAAATAGTTGAACATTTCTTTAAAACTGTATTTTTTAATAAAAGTTTTACCGGAGCCGGAGCAAAGAGTTAAGACACCTTGCCCTTAGGCCCCTTCAACTTTCGATCATCAATGATTGCGTGCGTAATAAACAGGGGGTCTAGAAATATATGAAAAGAATATTGTGAAAAAAGGATGCCTGGTTCCTTCGTGTGTCATATACTTCTAGCTTTCTAAGTCCGGCTGCTTCCGAATATGCTATCAATCTGCTTTTACAAAGTTCCTTTAAAGAAGGCATTTGCCGGCCCCTGGATCCGAAAATACCTGTTGCTTATAAATTTGGTGAAAGGGTTCTAAACAGTGTAGCTCAACTTCATGTGTTTGGAATTGTACACTACAACAATTCGCCCTATTTAATCGGGGTCATGACGAAGGGTAACAATCTTTCTCCGCTAAAAGACACAATGGGAGAAATCTCCGGAATTGTATTCAATTACGTGCAGGCTAATTCTTAAAAACTATTTGCCTTGTACGTTCGCATCTTCCGGAAATGTTTTTTTCCATGTCAGCAAATTTACCACTCTCGTTCCAACCTCATAAGAGTCGCCAAACTGTTTACGTAAGTATTCATCCGGAAACTCATAGGTATATTGCATAACGCCAGCAGTGCTGATGACCGCCTGAGTATTGGAATATTCATTAGTCGATCGAAAATAGTTTTTGTACAGATACACTCCCTTGACATCAGTAAGGTAAAAGCTTACATCATATGACTCTCCGGTTAAGTTATAAGAGTCGTAAAATTTTCCGTTATGAACAATTGCGACTTTTGCTGCTCTGGGATATTTGTCAACATTATAAAGGGTATCGTAACGATAAAATTCCTGGGTAGATGAGACAAGCCAAATTCCTTCAATGGGATCAAGGCTATCTTTTTTTTCGCTGAAGTAGGATTTAAATGAAGATTCGTTATTGGGTATTTGCGCCCGGTTAAAAAGCGAACAACAAACAAAACCTATTATCGTTAAAAGAAATTTCATGTCAACAAAAATAAGGCTTTTTATTAATTCAATTTATTGGGTGTTTCAGACGAACGTCTTGCTGTTTCTTTTTTAGCACTTGTATCAAGCTTACTGAATAAGGCCGGCAAGCTTCATGGTGACCAACTGAATCAATTGGATCCTCTTTTTAAGAAGCGGTAAATCAATTTTATCGACAGTGTCGCTGACTTTATGGTAATCTTTATGTACTCCATTAAAATAAAATAAATATGGAATATTTACTTTAGAAAAATTATAGTGATCGCTTCTGGAAGAAAATTTATTAGGCTCATCGGGGGAATTAAATCTGTAGTCAAGAATTAGTTCCGGACCGGATGAATTACATTCTTCATTAATAGACAATAGGTTTTTGCTTAGATCTTTGTCTCCAATCACATAAATATAATTTCCGGTCAGCTTGCCATCGTATACGGTATCTTTTCTTCCTATCATGTCAAGGTTTAGGTTGGCAATAATGGAGCTTGGCGGAATTGGTAAATGATCGATGAAGTATGAGGAGCCTAACAACCCAATCTCTTCCCCGCTAAAGAGGCAAAAAACAATGGACCTTTCAAACTCTGCTCCATTTCTTTTTGCAATCACAAGATCACGTGCCATTTCCAGAATAGCAGCTACACCACTCGCGTTATCATCTGCTCCAGGGAAAAATGTAGAATCCATTGCTCCCAGGTGGTCGAAGTGGGCAGAGACAACGACATATTCGTCTCTTTTGTGTTTTCCTTCTATCATTCCAATAATATTTAGTCCCATTAAATCCTGTGGTCTACCCATAATCGGAACAACAGCATCAGTTGAAGAGGAAAATGAAAATGGTTGTGTGCGTCTGTCAATATTTTTTTTGGCAATTTTAAACCTGTACTCTTCGTGCTCCGGGAAAAAATTCATTGCGAGATCTTCGGAAATAAAAATGACCGGAATAGAACCCGGGGCATTTGCCAGTCTATAAAAATCTGTGTGTCTTGCTTCATTAGAAAGGGAGTCGGCAGTGTTTTCAAGTTTTGATACAATTACGAAGACAACAGATGGTCGTTTCTCATAAATCACAGAAAGCTTTTTCTTCCAGTCCCGGCTCCATGATGTTGGGTGTTCCAGTTTTCTTCCGTATATTTTTCTACTCAAACCGGGAGGTTCTCCATCATACAATATGATTGCTTTATCTTTTACATTATGTCCTGCATAGTCATCATAAATTGAGTCTGAAATACCATAACCCAAAAACAACAAATTATCAAGCAAGATGGATGTGTCCTTGTAACCGTGCACGTAAAAAAAATCTTCTTTGAAAAGATAAAATTTTTGATGGGCTTCAATGTTGTATTGAAAATAGTGGTCCTGTAATAGCGAATACTCCTGCATATGGTCGTTCATTCCGATAAAGGGAGACAGCTCCAAATTTGTCATTCTTTCAACTAAAAAATTTGCTGCATTCTGTAGACCAATGGTCCCGGTCTTCCTTCCCTGCATAAATTCTGAAGATAGAATGCCTATATCTTCTTTTAGCTTTTCATCCGGAAGATCTATTCCTAAGTTCCGGACTTCTACCGATTGACCAACAGAGAATGATGGTAAACAGGAAAGGAGGCCTGTGAATAAGGCAAAAGATAAAATGATCCGTATCCGATTCAACAGAGAAATGATTTAATGCTTTCTAAAGTAAAATGAAAAATCAAAGAGCAATTTTATTAACTCTTTGTGCATGTCTTCCACCCTCAAACTCCGTATTCAGAAAAATATCAATAAACTCTACTGCCTGCTCCTTTGAAACAAATCTAGCCGGAATACAAATCACATTAGCATCATTATGTTGTCGTGCCAAGGCAGCAATATCATTCTCCCAAACAATAGCTGCTCTAATTCCCTGGTGTTTGTTTGCGGTAATTGCAACACCATTGGCGCTTCCGCAAATCAGTATTCCAACATCTTCAACATGTTTTTCAATTGCTTTTGAAAGGGGGTGCACATAATCCGGATAGTCTACAGAGTCGCCGGAGTTGGTGCCATAGTCACGAACCGGATACCCGGCTGAGTTTAATTTTTCCTTGATAAAGTTTTTGTATTCGAAACCGGCGTGATCGCAACCAATGGCAATTCGGGCTTTTTTCATGATATACACAGATAAAAGGTTGATACCAAAGGTACTCAAAATGTTATGAACATTGCCAAAATATGAATTCGTACCATGTTGAATTTAAGGCATGTGAATAAGCCGCTATTAACACTATTTTTGTTGAGATTTATTTTTTCGGTGCTTAACATTTCAGAAGTTTATCTGGCTTTGTTCATTCCTCCATTGGTTATGAAACGAAATCAACAAAGCAAGAAAAAGTTAGTATAAATAATCAAAAAGTTCCTGACAAGGAAAAGAGTTATTTTGCAATCAAAATGAAAAAAAGAATGAACATGTAAGTTCTCAGCAACTGTTCATTAAATTCACATAACAATACTAATCAAATGCTTGTTACCAACAAACCTGTTCATAACAATAGTTCCTTTGTGTGTAAAGCATAAGTCAAGTAAAAGTCAAAAAAATTGCCAACAATACTAACAGGCTAATAGTAGTAATACATTTATAAATTAATTTAAAATATATTTATATATTATAGAAGGATGGAGACAAGGGAAATGAAATTAAAAAGAGTTTCTTTGCAGGGTTACCTGGAAGTTGATATCGATCCCACGATGGACCTCTTCGGGGAAATTCAAAAACTAAAAAAAGAAAAAAATGCTATCATACTTGCACATTATTATCAGGATGCTGACATACAAGATATTGCCGATTACATTGGAGACAGTCTGGGTCTTGCACAGCAAGCGGAAAAGGCAAAAGCGGATATAATTCTTTTCGCCGGTGTCCATTTTATGGCTGAGACAGCCAAGATCTTAAACCCCGGGAAGAAAGTACTTTTACCTGATCTAAGAGCAGGATGTTCACTATCTGATTCTTGTCCGCCTGAAGCTTTTGCTGCATTCAAGAAAAAACATCCTGATCATGTTGTAATATCCTATATAAATTGTTCTGCGGATATCAAAGCGATGAGTGATTTTATCTGTACCTCATCAAATGCTGCACTTATTGTAAATAGTATTCCTTCTGATCAAAAAATTATTTTCGCACCTGATAGAAATCTTGGATTGCATGTGATGAAGCAAACAGGACGTGACATGGTTCTTTGGAATGGCTCATGCATGGTTCATGAAATATTTTCTTTGGAAAAGATCCAAAGACTTAAGGCCAGACATCCTGATGCTGAGTTTATAGCTCATCCGGAATGCGAGACGCCGGTCTTAGAGATTGCAGATTTTATTGGATCGACAACTGGTTTATTAAAGTATACTCAACAAAGACCGGGAAAGGAATTTATCGTTGCAACTGAAGCCGGAATATTGCATCAGATGGCAAAGGCGTCTCCTGAGAAGACCTTTATTCCTGCACCACCGGATAATTCATGTGCCTGCAATGATTGTCCGCATATGAAGCTAAATACGCTGGAGAAATTGTATATTTGTTTGAAGTATGAGATGCCCGAACTCATCCTCGATGAGGACATCAGAAAAAAGGCACTTATACCAATTCAACGTATGATGGATATCTCAAAAGCCCATGGTCTGTGATCTGATGATTAAACTAAATTCATCCTCTATCAAGTTTTTCAATTCAGGGCTACTTTTGATCGTAGTTTTATTTTTTTCTGTACATCAGAAAGCCTCTGCACAACGAGACCAGAATATCGATCCCAATGGATATAATATATTTTATTATCCCGATGGAACAAAGTCGAGTGAAGGAAAGCTGAAAAATGGAAAGCCTGATGGTTATTGGAAGAGCTACCATGAGAATGGTATTTTAAAATCAGAAGGGAACAGATCAGACTTTCAACTTGACAGTCTTTGGAAGTTTTATAATGAGAATGGAATAGTTACGGCAGAATATAATTATTCCAAGGGACTGAAAAATGGCGTTCAGCGAAACTATTATGATTCAGGAATATTACAAACTGAGCAGAATGATTCAATGGGTGTTTTGCATGGACTAAAGAAACAGTACAACGAAGATGGAGTCTTAGTCAGGTCCACACCATATTTAAATGGTGTGGAAAACGGGATGGTAAAAGAGTTTCGAAATGATGGAACAATTATCACTATTACAACCTATAGGAATGGTTTTTTTCAAAAGGAAGAAAAGATCAACAGGGTAGACAAGCTGGGATTAAAACAAGGGGTTTACAAAACGTTTTACGAGAATGACGCATTGAAATCGGAAGGGTTTTACAAAGACGATAAAAAAAACGGAATATTCAAGGAGCTTTCACAAGATGGAAGGGTGATCAAGAAAGAAGAATATAAGATGGGGGTACTTATTGAACTTGCCGCAGCAGAGAAGGAGAGGTTTGAGGTTAAAAGAAATTATTATCCAACGGGTGCCACGAAAATTGTTGGAACATATAGAAAAGGTTTGCCCGACGGAGTGTTTCGGCAATATGACGAGACCGGTAACATTGATTCCGCTAAAGTATTTTCATCCGGAAGACTTTTACGCCAAGGAAAAATGGATAACCAGGGCAGAGAGCAAGGGGAGTGGAGAGAGTTTTATGAAAGTGGCCAGCTAAGATCTATTGGAAATTATGTAGATGGACTAAGAGAAGGTTTGTGGAAATTTAATCACGAGAATGACTCGCTTGAACAAACAGGAAATTACGTTAAGGGAAAACCACAAGGCCCCTGGAAGTGGTACTATGCCAATGGACAACTGTGGCGTGAGGAAGTATATCTTAATGGTAAAGAGAATGGCTACATGATAGAATACAGCGATTCAGGAACGGTGATGGCAGAAGGAAATTATGTTGACGGGAAGCAAGAAGGAAAATGGATTTACAGGATAGCGGAATATTTGGCTGAAGGCAATTTTCTGGACGGGAAGGAAGATGGAAAGTGGACACAGCACTATTCTTCCGGACAATTAGCATTTGAGGGAGAGTACCTTGACGGTCTGCCTACCGGTATACATAAATATTATTGGCCTAACGGAAAGATCCGAGAAGAGAGGAGCTACAGACTCGGTGACAGTGATGGTATCTGGAGATATTTTGATTCCGGCGGCAGTCAGATCTTACAAGTACAATACAGAAGCGGTGTTGAAAAGAAATTAGACAAGGTAGATGTTCCCGAAGGAGGGCCTGCACCCAACTGATAAGACGGATTATTTTTTTCTCTTAGCCCCTGTAGCTCCGGGTCGCTTTTTGCTACCGGAACTTTTTTTATCAGGTCTTTGTTTTTTAATATTGGTTTTTGCAGGTGAGAGAGAGCCATGAGATTTTTTATCGTTCGATGGAAGAGGGGCCTCACCATTTACCAATCTCATGTCAATTTGCTTCCTTATAAGGTCACATCGAAGTATTTGAACCTTGACACTATCCCCAAGTGTATACTTTCTCCTTGTCCGGGATCCTATAACGCAATAGTTGGTGTCATCAAATTCATAAAAATCATCGTCGATATCACGCAATCGTATCATGCCCTCACATTTATTTTCGATAATTTCAACATAAAGGCCCCATTCCGTCACACCCGATATTAAACCATCATATACTTCGCCAACCTTATCGAGCAGAAACTCAACCTGTTTGTACTTTATGGACGCACGTTCAGCCTCAGATGCTTTAATTTCCATTTGAGTACTGTGTTTACACTGCTCTTCCAGCAGTTCTTTTACAGGCATTGCATCACTTTCAAGATAAGCTTGCAAAAGCCGGTGGACCAAAACATCCGGGTATCTGCGAATTGGTGAGGTGAAGTGTGTATAATATTCAAAGGCCAAACCATAGTGACCAATATTCTCTGTAGTATAAATTGCTTTAGACATTGTACGAATTGCCAGTTGTTCCAGAACATTTTGTTCTTTTTTACCTTGTAAATTCTTCATCAGATCATTCAGAGAATGGGCAATTTCTCTGTCTGTGTCGATATTTAGTTTATAACCAAAGCGATTCGCAAACTTTGTAAAGTTTTGTATGCGGTCTTGAACCGGCCCGTCGTGAACACGATAAACAAAAGGACGCTTAACAGCATTCATGGAGACATCGCCCTTATTGTTTTTAGTAGAATTTAGCAGGTGCATTTTACCAACACGTTCAGCTACGGAGCGATTAGCCAGGAGCATGAACTCTTCGATAAGCTTGTTGGCATCCTTGCTCTCCTTTAAATAGACTCCTATTGGTTTACCCGATTCATCAAGCCTGAACTTTACTTCCATTTTTTCAAATGCCACAGCACCTTTTTTGAAGCGCTCTTTCCTAAGTTTCACCGCCAGGTCGTTGAGCAGGAGAACCTCGGTTGACAATGGTCCTGTGCCATTTTCAATAATATCTTGCGCTTCTTCATAAGCAAAACGATGATCGGAATGAATGATGGTTTTACCGAACCAAACGTTATGAATCTTTGCATGACTATCAATCTCGAAGACGGCCGAAAAACACAGTTTGTCTTCATTGGGTCTAAGTGAGCAAACACCATTTGATAGTTTTTCAGGCAGCATTGGAATAACCCTGTCTACCAGATAAACAGAGGTCGCCCTGAAATAAGCCTCTTTATCAAGGTGAGTTGTGGGTCTCACGTAATGACTCACATCGGCAATATGCACACCAATTTCCCAACGATTTTCGGAGAGCACTTTGATAGACAGAGCATCGTCGAAATCTTTGGCATCATGAGGGTCGATAGTAAAAGTGGTGACGCTCCTAAAATCCCTCCGCTTACCAATTTCGCTTTTAGGAATTGTTGTCGGGATTTGTTCCGATTCTTTTTCAACCGGATCGGGAAATGCGAGGGGAAAGCCATACTCTGAAAGGATGGAATTCATCTCCACATCGTTTTCTCCGGGCCACCCAAGCAAGGAAACAATTTTTCCGATAGGGTTCTTAGCCTCAGGCGGCCACTCAACGATTTCTGCTACGACCTTCTGACCATTTTGTGCCTCACCAATCAGATGACGGGGGATGAAAATGTCTACAAGCATTTTATTGCTGTCGGGCAGAACAAAGGCATACTTTCCTGTTATTTGAAGCTTGCCCGCAAACTCTATTCTTGAGCGTTCGAGCACCTCTGTAACGGCCCCCTCCAGTCTTTGGTTTTTATGGCGCGCATAAAGATAAATTCTTACACGATCACGATGGAGGGCGTTCTTTACGTTGCGGGGGGCAATGTACACGTCATCATCGTCATTTTCGCTAAGGAGGTATGCAGCTCCACTGGCAGTGATATCTATTACCCCCTCCATATATGCATGCTTCGGTTTAAGCTTGAATTTTCCCGGGCTTACTTCAAGCAATTCCTCTTTAGTTCGCAGATCATTTAGAATAAACTGCACAGAACTTTTAAGATCCGAGTTCAGCTTGTCAAGATCAAGGTCATCACCAAGATTCTCGTGCGCCTTCTGGATCAGCGGCGACCGGATCAATTTAAAAACCTGTTTATAGTTGAAGTTTTTATATGGATGAAGATTGAACACCTTAAAAACTTCAGCAAGCACAATGTCGTTGAAGGGGCTGTCTTCTTTCTTTTTCTTCTTACTCATAATTTAAATAAAACAACATTAGAAAACACGTAAGGAATTCTGTGTCCTACATGAATTAATTAATGTGTAAGGTATGGAAACAAAATGGAGAAGAGTAAAGTAAAAGCACTAATTATGAAGCATAAGGAGTTGATAAGGGCATGCAGGTGTGAAAAACCTTTTTCATAACTTTTATTCTGTAAACAATAAGCAAGGCACACCCTCGTTACTTTTGATGTAAATAAAAATAAGCACCTAAACCCCAAAGAGGAACAAAATGGAAACCAAAAACACTGAACAGAAAAAAAGTAATAAAGGAACACTATGGATCGTGTTGTTCTTATTATCTGCTGTCATGAACATTTACCAATGGCGAAACCATACGACCATGATCAATAATTACGAGCAAAGAGTTGACACGCTCGTGGTTGAAAGGGTTAACGTAGAAAAAGAGTTGTCGGACACAAAAGCGGAACTTGAAAAATATCGAGGCATTTCAGCTAACCTTGACAGCTTGTTAAATGAAGCAACAGCACAACTGGATGCTCAGGCTGCCAAGCTTAAAAACCTGACCCGTTCAGAAAGAAATTCGGTGGCGCTTAATAAAAAATTGCAGGAACAACTTAAAGACCTGCAAGGCTTGCGCGATGAGTATCTGGGTCGTATTGATTCCTTGTTAATGGCGAACAAGCAACTGCAGGGAGAAAAGGAGCAACTCACGAGTAATGTAGAGTCTTTGTCAAAAAATCTTGAGACAACGGTAGCGACGGCATCTGTTCTTAAGTCAGAATATATAAAGGTAAAATCATTCAAGCGTCGTGATAGCGGCAAGTATGTTGAGACGGCTATGGCTAAACGTACACATAAGCTAGACGTTTGCTTTGATATCCTTGACAATAAAATTTCAAAAGCCGGCGAAAAGTCTGTGTATATGAAAATCACTGAACCGGGAGGCAAGCCTATCGGAAACCGCAGCACAGGTTCCAGTACCTTCAGAACCGCATCCGGGGAAGAAATAATGTATGCAGCATCAGCAACGGTAACCTATACAGGAGCAAAGCAAAATGTGTGTATGAGTTATGAGGAGCAGGAAGACAAAAAATTCCCTCCGGGAACCTATCTTATAGAAATATATGTTGACGGTACTCTAAGTGGTGCCGGTTCTTATACCTTGCGCTAATAATAAAGCCAGGGTTATTAAGGCCAATAGTGAAAAACCCAAAAGGCCACCCGATATTGTTTGGGTGGCCTTTTGGGTTTTGTTTGTTTTTGATTGAAGACTTAGTGAGCCATGGGCTTTTCAATAAATTTTTCCAAAGACCTTATCATGACGGGAGCAATGTCAAACCCGCGCATTCTCCACGCTTCATTACCATTTCTTAAGAGGACAAAAGTAGGAACGCTCAATACCTTAAAGTTTCGAGAAAGCTCGGGGTGTTGATCAATATCGATTTTGTGCAAGAATACGGCTCCCTTAAAATGATCAATAACCTCTTTCACTACGGGCTCTGCCCACTTGCATGGTTCGCACCAGCCAGCGTGAAACTCCAACAAGACTGTCTTGTACTTTGCGAGCATTGACTCAAGCCGGGAATTGTCCATTCTTGAAAAAATTTGAACTTATTTTTGTAGATGCATAATGTTTTCGTCTTATTCACCATCACCAACAGGCATTCCTGTTTCAATTGGAACGGAAGTGTTTTTTATCTCGGACCAACCTTTATATACATTAATCACATTATTAAACCCTTTACTCTTTAATATTGATGCAGCGATCATTGACCGATAGCCGCCGGCACAATGAATGTAGAGTGGTTTGTCAGAAACCACAGAGGAGACATTCTTATTCAGGTCTGCCAGAGGAATTATGTTTGCGTCCTTTATATGTCCCGCCTCAGCTTCAGATAATTTTCTTACATCAAGTACGGCAGCCCCTTTGCCGACTTTCTCAGCAAATTCCACGGCCGACACCGAACAAATGCTGTCTGTTTTCAGACCCGCATTAATCCAGGAAGGCATCCCGCCCGAAAGAAAGCCTTCAACTTTTTCATATCCGACCCTTGCAAGACGAAGTATGGTTTCTTCTTCTTTACCTTCTTCACACACAACAATCATGGGCTTTTCAATGTCAAGAACTGTTCCGGCCCAAATTGCAAACATGCCGTTGAGGCCGATGTTAATTGAGCCCGGAATAAAGGCCTTCTCGAACGTATCGGGATCACGTGTGTCAAGAACGAGAGTGCCGGCATCGATCAGATGTTCAGTTTCCGAAGGGCTAAGTGCGCGCATGTTTTTTTTCATGACACTTTCCAGCGATTCATAACCCTGTTTATTAATACGCGCATCGGCGAAAAAGTAAGCAGGGGGAGCAATAAGGCCATTGGTAACTTCTTTAATAAACCCATCACGACTCATTTCCTGTAGCGCATAATTTGTTTTTTTCTGGTGACCAATTGTGCTCCATGTTTCTTTTCCAAGGTTCTTTCCGCAAGACGATCCGGGACCATGCGCAGGATAAACAATTACTTCATCAGGCAATTTTTTGATCTTATTGTTGAGAGAGTCGAACATCATCCCCGCCAACTCTTCCTTGGTCATTTTTCCGTCCAACAGATCGGGGCGACCAACATCTCCGACGAATAAAGTATCACCGGAAAACAAACAGTACTCCTTGTTGCTTTCATCTAACAATAACCAGCAAGTTGACTCGGGAGTATGTCCCGGGGTGTGAATAGTTCGGATACTAATACTTCCAATATTAAAAACCTCCCCATCTTTTGCGTTATATACTTTGTAGGCGGTGTCTGCTCCCGGTCCGAAAATAATTTGCGCACCTGTTTTATTAGAAAGGTCTATATGTCCCGAAATAAAGTCAGCATGAAAATGCGTTTCGAAAACATATTTTATTTTGGCCCCTCTTTTTGAAGCCAACTCTATATATATGTCTGTTTCCCGAATGGGATCAATAATTGCAGCTTCGCCATTCGACTCGATGTAGTAGGCGGCCTCGGCAAGACAATTCGTGTAAAGTTGTTCAATATACATGGTATTATTTTTTTACAAAGATAAGCACTCCGGATCATTTCAGAGTAAAGACAATGTAATTGCATCAATACAGAGCCGGATGCCGATTTGTGATGGCTTTTATCTTGATTTTATAAATAGAATGATCATTAAGGCATATCGGTCGATAACAAATACTGTTTTGGGTGCAAATTGAAAAGGTTAAGATACAATTTTTACGATCTTGTGTCCGGATATGGAGGAGAATATCGCACAAAAAATTTTTCGATCAAAAGTGGCAGCACGGACGGTTTTTTTCACTCTTCTATTCTGTATTGTCTTTTTCTTCCTTTCAGCCAGTTTTGCTCTGGCCCTGGGCCTGGTAGTCGGGATAGTTTTTTTTAACCCCTTTCCTGATAAGAGTAAAGTTGTCACCAAATATTTGTTACAGGGAGCAATTATTGGTCTTGGGTTTGGAATGAACTTTACGAAAGTCGTTGAGGCAGGCAGAGAAGGATTTGTCTTCACATTGATGACGATAGGTGCAGCAATGGGGCTAGGCTATCTGTTAGGACGTTGGTTAAAGGTTGAAAAGGGAATTTCTTATTTAATTTCTGTAGGTACAGCAATTTGTGGTGGTAGCGCTATTGCTGCAGTTAGTCAGGTAATAAAAGCAGATGACAAAGAGATCTCGGTTTCCATAGGCACGGTATTTATCTTAAATGCAGTTGCGCTATTTATTTTTCCACCGATAGGAAACTGGTTTGGAATGAGCCAGGAACAATTTGGTGTTTGGGCTGCAATAGCAATTCATGACACCAGTTCGGTTGTTGGAGCAGCATCACAATATGGGAACGAATCTCTGATGATAGCCACTACGGTTAAGCTTGCCCGTGCTTTGTGGATTATTCCGCTTGCACTAATTACTTCTGTGGTGTTCAAAAAGCAAAGCTCAGCCTCATCTTTTCCATGGTTTATCTTGTTTTTTATTCTTGCATCACTTTTCAACACCTACATTGAAATTCCGGAAATTCTGAGCACCGGAATTCTTAAGATTTCTAAGTTGGCTTTCAGTGTTACTCTGTTCCTTATTGGAGCAGGCATATCCTTGAAGACGATAAAAAAAGTTGGAGCAAGACCATTGATACAGGGTGTTGTGCTCTGGCTGGTAATTCTTTTGGCATCACTGGCGGTAATACTCAATAAATAGGGTATAAGTATGCTTATAGCGAAAAATAGCTGTTAATGCCTTTTTATTCGATTGGGATTGTTGGGGAATAATCTTAGATTTGGAATAAATAACCTAGACATGAAGCAATCACTTCTTCTGCTTTTTGCGTTTAGCTTTACCCTGGCAGCTGCGCAACCATGCATCCCTAACAGCAATTCGGTAGCATTTGACGGGACCGGTTCTTATATTGACTTTGGATCAGCAACAGCAATTGACACCCTAAGCGGCCCTGTCACTATAGAAGCCTGGATTTTTGCAAGCGCATGGGGCTTTAACAGTGCACAGAATTCGATTTTTTGTACACATGGATGGACAAATGGTGAGCAGGGAATGGTATTGCGGGCAGGAGGCACCGGAATTCTTTCGTTCAATATAGCAGGAATAGACACACAGCTTATTCCGGTTAGTTGGCAGGAAGTTGAAAGTCCGATCAATTCGATACCACTTAACACCTGGACTCATGTGGCAGGTACTTTCTCCGGAACAGACCTGAAGGTTTTTGTGAATGCTAACGAGGTTGCTTCGATCCCGTTTTTTGGGAGGATCGTGCCATCAAGTTATGGTGCAAAGATCGGGAAGCTGGCGGACCAGAACCAAAGTCCCGGAAGGTATTTTAGTGGAAACATTGACGAAGTTAGGGTTTGGAATCGCGCACTATCTGCTTCAGAGCTCTCAACGTCCATGGGCACACATTTAGACCCTACAGGAGCAATTGGGCTAGTCGGATATTGGCGACTGAACGAAGGCAGCGGGGTGTCAATTTCGGATTTAGGCAACGGTTCCGGCAACGGAACGGCAATCAATAGCAGTTGGTCCCTTAACGTTCCTTTCAATGAAGTTCCGCCAATGCCTGTTATTACCTGGAACGGCTCGGCGCTCATTTCGAGTGCATCATTCAATAATGAATGGAATTTGAACGGGACACCCATCATCGGGGCGAATGGAACCAGTCACGTTCCAACACAGAATGGAACTTATACTGTTACTACCACAGGACTTAATGGTTGCAGCGCTACATCGCTTCCTTATTTATTAACCAGTGTTGGCTTAGGAGAACTTAGTTCAGACAGAGCCATTATGATCTGGCCAAACCCGGCACAAGATCTAATATATGTTAAGGTCAATACCCGTTTAGAAGGAGAGGCAGAACTCTCTATATATGACATAAGGAACAAGTTGGTAAGGCAAACGTACCGATCGGAAGCAGGCAATCAAGGAGTGTCAATAAATATAGCAGACCTTCCAAGAGGGGTATACAGGCTGTCGATCGTTTGCGGATCCGACAAACTTAACACGAGATTTTTGGCTGACTAACTAGCCAATGCAGATATCAGATCAGGATTAGCTTAATGGCTTTTTAAAAAACTTCTCAATATGGAGATTGCAATTGTCTTAGGCTTATTGGTTGTGGCAATCCTGCTTTTTTCATGGGAAAAGATAGGTGTTGATGTAGTCACGCTATTTTTATTGGTAATTCTGATCATTACAGGGATACTCACTCCGGCGGAGGCATTTGCAGGTTTCGGTTCAGACTTTATAATCCTTCTTGGCGCAATTTTTATAATAAGTGCCGCATTGCAAGAAACCGGGATTCTGGACCTTGTAGGTTCACGACTTCTAAAGATGGCAAGACTCCATCCGGGATTTCTCATTACCTATATAATGGCCGGAGTTGGATTTACTTCAGCTTTTATGAACAATACGACTGTCACTGCAATATTTGTTGCACCGGTGATGGCAGTAGCAAGGCGACTAAAGGTGAGTCCTTCGAAACTTTTAATGCCGGTTGCTTATGCCTCCATTGTTGGAGGTACCTGCACCATAATTGGCACCTCCACTAATATTGCTGTTAATGGATATATTGACAAGGCGGGCCTGGGAGGCCTCGGCTTCTTCGAGATACTTCCGGTGGGCATAGTATTGTTTGTCATCAGCCTTGTGTATATGGCACTTTTCAGCAACAAATTACTACCCGATCATAAGGAAGAGAGTCTGACAGAAGAGTTTCACTTAAAAGAGTTTGTGAGTGAAGTTGTGATAACGGCCAAATCACCCATGATAGGTCAACAGATCTTTCAATCGAACCTTAGCGATATGGGGTTTCGAATATTAAATGTGATAAGAGATGGACACAATTTCTTACCCGGGGATTATACAATTATTAAGGAGAATGATATTCTTATTGTTGAAGGATTTATCGACAACCTGCTTCAGGTTAAAGAAACTGCAGGTATAGAGATCAGGGCCGATATATTATTAGACAAGGCATTGCAAGGAGAGGGAATCAAATTGGCAGAGGTGTTAGTTACCCCGCAATCAGACTTTGTGAATACAAGTTTAAAAAATGCGAGCTTCAGACAAAAGTTCGGACTTGTGGTAATTGCGGTGAACCGAACAGGATATTCTTTCAGGGATAAGCTAGGGAGTATAATTTTAAAGACCGGAGATACCTTGTTGGTACAAGGCCCTGCAGAGAAGATCAACTTTCTAAAAGCAAATCGCGATATCGTCATTATGGATGATTTCAGGCCACTACTTTACAAAAGAAGAAAAGGTGTCTTGACCCTTGTTGTATTTATCGCTGCAATTTTTGCCGGGAGTAATGGCTGGGTACCACTATCCGCTTCTTTATTATTATCCGCATTGGTTGTAGTGGTCTTTAAGGCCGTATCATTAGAAAGAGCGCATGAGGCTATTGACTGGCGCTTGTTGATTTTGATAGGAGGGATGGCTGCTTTTGGGACCGCGATGACTAAAACAGGTGCTGCCGACTGGTTATCTGAACTTATTGTCCAATACATGGAGCCCTTGGGTGTTTTGGCAATTATGGCCGGTTTCATTATCCTGACAGTGTTTTTAACTCAGCCAATGTCAAATGCTGCCGCAGCGCTGGTCGTGTTACCGGTAGCTATTCTAACAGCAAATAATTTAGGGGTGAGTCCCAAACCCTTTGCCGTTGCAGTTATGTTATCGGCATCGGTGTCTCTGATAACACCTTTCGAACCATCTTGTATACTTGTTTGGGGTCCCGGTAAATATAAGTTTAAAGACTTTTTCAGGGCGGGATTTTTTCTAACGATAATACTCATGGCCGTATTGTTGTGTATGATACCTTTGATTTGGCCACTCTAGTCCGGTCTAAAAAGTCTCTAACAGTTTTCTGGCTTTTCTTGAATACGAAGAACCTTCGGATATCAAGCGTTCAAGTATAGGTCTTGCCTTTTCGTATTCTCTTGTTTGCACATAGGATGAAGCCAGATACCAGTCGGCCTTTTGTGCTTCTTTTTTATCACCGGCAGAAAAATTCAAAAGAATATTGATGGCCTGAATGTAATATCGATTGTCATAGGCCATGATGGCACTATCCAGAATTTGCCGGGATTTTTTTTGATCGATGGCAGCAATCTTTGTATTGGACAGAGTCACCTCATCCGATACGGTACTCTCCGGAAATTCTGTGATCGCATCTGCTGCCTGAATCTCTTTTGTATCAAAGGCAACTCTGCTGCCTTTTATGTTTTCGAGGTCTTTGGTTTTGTCCGAAGCCGGACGAGCAGACTGATTTACTGTTGCAGGTGTTGTTTTATAGTTTTCATTGGACACTTTAGTAAAGCTCTCGGCAGACAATTCTTCCCGGAAGTCCAATTGCATGTCTGCGTCACTTTTGTCCGACAGTTCTCTTTGTGGTAGATTTTCAGAGATTTGATCTTTGGTCTTGACGGACCTGCCATCCTGCTTGACTGCCTTTGCTGGTTCCGGAGCCCGGTTAAGGCGATCTTCTGATTTTTGCATGGTTGGAGCCCTTTTAGAGACCGGCGCTTCCATTACCAGGTTCTTGTCTTTGTTTTCAGACAAAAGAAAATATAAGCCCGTCATAGAAAGCAAGACGAGGGCCAAAAGTGCTGCATACTTAAAGTACTCTTGAGAAGAGAATCCAACTGTTTTTTTCCCGGTCTCGCCACGCAAAATTCTACCTTCTATATCACTTAGCTGATTGCTTATTTCCGTCAGTTCTCCTTCTTCCCTATAAGCCTCTATGGCTTCGGAACAAAAAGCACAATCCACAAGATGTTCTTCGACAGCATGCTCTTTGGAAGGGTCTAGCTTTCCGGCCAGATAATCAAAGAGCAGTTGTTTGTCAGGACAATCACTTTGCGTAAAGATATTTTTTAATCGATCGTTCATAATTTCTTTTCGAGGAAAATTTTAAGATTCCTTTTCCCGTTTTGAATATGACTTTTTATTTGAAGGAGAGTGAGACCGGTTTTCAACGCAATTTCTTTGTAGCTCAACTGTTGAATGTAGAACAATTCGATACATGTTCTTTGTTCAGAATTCAGGTGCAGAATTCCCTTTTCTAGTCCCTGCAGGCGCTCTTCTATATCTGCATCTTCACTTAGATGCACGGAACTCAGCTTTTCCATATTTCCGGCTTGTGTTTCAGCCGACTCTAAAGGTACTGAAAAGAGCCCCTTTTTCTTTCGCAGCTCCATCAAACAATGGTTTCGAACAACGCTGTGAAGCCAGGATTTAAAATTACGGATATCGTGATGAAGCAGGTCATTATGAAGTTTTTCAAAAACCTGCATTACTGCATCTTCGCTTTCCATGGGGTCGCGGAGGTATTTTAATGCCACACCAAAAGCTTGCGGAAGGTATCTTCGGAACAGTTCTCCCAGGCATTCTTTTTCACCATCCCGGAAATTTTGGATTAGTTCAAGGTCATTAAGCTGCGACGGAGAGTCTGACATTTAATTATTGGGATTGTTGCAAGGTACAGCTCACAGATTTAACGACAAAAAGTTTGTAATCGGTTTTTTATTTTGTGCATGCTGAGAGTCAACTTAATTTTTAATAAAGAACTCTAATAATTTATTAACGCTGAATAAAGCAATCATGCTATTTCATAGGGGAAACAATCTAGCGTGAATGAAAAATAATTTAACCAAAACTGTTAATTGTTTATTCGGCCGTATTTACATTAACGACTTGAGCAAAACCTATTTGTTTTTTGGTCAAAGCGCAAGTCGTTTTAACATAAGAGGCTTTAACAATTTGTCTAAAACTCAAAGAACTTTAAGGCCTTCCGATAAAATGTTAATAAGTTAAAAATGCCTTAAAAACAGCCATGGTAACGCTTTTCCGCTGATTCTCAATAGTTTTAAGACCAGTTATTTTAACGTTTACCCAATATTTTAAAACATTGGCCACTAATGACAGGCATGAAGAAGAAAGAGATTTGTTAAATTGATTGACTTAATTAACTTAGTGCTACAATCATGGTCGGTAACTGCCATAATTACCGGGTTTTTCAATAGAACATCTTTCGACATAAATTAACTGATTAGGGTTTCGAAGTGAGCTAAGAATTGAAAAAATCAGTGGGGCTAAAGAGTTGACATTTTAAAAAACACACAATCAATAAAAAACCAATGCTCTTTTAGTAGACTGCGGCTAACAGAGAGAAACAAGAGTGAAAAGGGAGCTTAACAAGACACACAGAGTATGATTATTTTTTACCAACCAGAAAACATATAATCCTGAAATTAGTGCATACCCGTTTTATGATGGGCGTGCATTTTTTTTATAGGATACAAGATAAATCTAACAAAAACACACAACCTTTTTATTTTAACAAACATGAAAACAAACAACTACTCTAAAACGCAATCAACGAGCTTTAATCGTTGGATGTTATTTGCAGGAATTGCAATGATGTCAATGTTCACGTTCGTTGCACAGGCACAAGTGAGTGTCACCGCAACAGCAGGAGATGTCGGACCGACAGCCTACACTACAGTGAATGCAGCATTCACAGCCATCAATGCGGGCACCCATCAGGGAGACATTACAGTAACTGTTACTGCTAATACTACCGAACCGGCCACACCCGTTCCATTGCTTCGTAGCAACTCTCCAAGCAGTTATACCAGCGTGTTGATCACAGCATCCGGTGATGTTACGATTAATTCTGCCGCAAGTCCATCCACCAACCGTGGTATTATTGAGCTTGCGGGGGCAGATAACGTTACCATTGATGGTGACGATCCGGGCACAGGAGGTGACAGAAATTTAACCATTCAGTCTGTGGCTTCTTCGACAGCCGGAATAGCTTGTGTCAGGATATCTTCAAATAGTGCTACCGGAACAGACGGGGCAGATAATGTGACCGTGAAGAATTGTAACATTGTTGGGTCAAGAAATTCGGCAACGTCTACTGTAAACAATTATGGAATACAATTCTCTAACGGTACTTCCACAAGCTCGTCATCAACAGGTGCATATTCAAGTTTGAATACTGTCATTGAGAACAACCTGATTACCCGTACTTACAGAGCTGTTCATGCCTATGGAAGCAGTTCATCTTATCCCAATACAGGCATCCAAATCCTGAACAACATTATGGGTAGTTCTACTTCTGCAGACAATATCGGATTCAGGGGAATCCTTATACAGTATTCTGCAGTAAGCTCTGGCGGGGCCGTCATTAGCGGGAACGATATTAGTGTAGGAGACCTGGGAAGCTCCGGCTATTCTTCAACTATTGCTGGCATAGAAGTGGGAACCGTAAACTACGGCATCTCTATCATTGGAAACAATATACACGACATTAATCAGCCAAGCACCAGCGGTTATGGTGCACATGGAATATACGTTACCGGAAGCACCAATAATACACTTTCTACAATTGCAAATAACTTTATCCGTGATTGCAAAATGGTGGTTTATCAAACATCAACTACCAGCACATTCATTCCAACCGGTGTATTCTTTACAGCCGGTGCAACAGGGGTTAGTTTTATTCATAATACTATTTCACTTGGTGCTCAACTGGGATCAGGTGTTAACTTTTCTTCTTTTGGCGTGAATGCAAGTGTCAGTGGAGTCAGGTTTACAGAATTCTCAAACAACATTGTTGTGAATAATTCCACAAGCACAACGGCTTACGGTTTTTATACCTCCAACACATTAAACATTAGCGGAGGCACCGTTAATAATAATAACTATTATGTACCGGGAGGACATGTCGGATACTATAACGCAGGCAACAGAACTTCATTGGCAGACTGGCAATCAGCTACAAGTAAGGACGCTGCATCGCTGAATATCAATCCGCCATTTACCTCTTCATCGGATCTGCATATTCCTGCTTCCACCTCCACCTTATTGGAATCAGGAGGCCTTTCGTCCTCAATAACTACAGACTTTGATGGGGACTCACGTCCAAGCGGCGGTCTTGCAGTTGCTCCGGATATCGGCGCAGACGAGTTTGATGGCAGCAATCCTAACTTTTGTTCAGGCACACCGACAGCGGGTACCATTTCCGGTGCTGCATCAGTTTGCGGTGGAACAGGCACTACACTTAGTCTTAGCGGAGCATCTACAGAGTCAGGCATAAGTTACCAATGGGCATCATCTACTACTATGGGTGGGCCATATACTAATATGGGAACGGCAGCCACGCAAGCAACAGGAGCGCTTACAGTAGACACATATTATATAGTTACACTTACTTGTAGCAATGGTGGCGGAACAGCATCTGCTGCTGAGCATGCTATCACAATCACTGCTGCTCCGTCTGTTGGGGTCTCAGGGTCTGCATCTGCATATTGTACCGGAGGTTCTCCGGTTACTTTGACAGCCTCAGGTGCTGACACCTATGCCTGGTCACCTGCCGGCGGCTTATCGGCAACAACAGGCACGACTGTTGATGCAACCCCAACCCTTAATACCACCTATACGGTTGTTGGAACGGATGCGGGTACAACATGTACAGCCAGCGCAACCACAACAGTTGCTGTTGTTGGAACACCAACGGTTAGCGCAACAGCTACTCCTGCTTTTGTTTGTAGCGGAGGTAATTCTCAATTATTTGCTACAGGTGTATCAGGAACACAGGTAGCAAACTACGGATATACCTACAGTACAGGGGCAACATTAGACCCGATGAGCGGATCAACAACCGTTATTTCATCCGGCAATGACGATACACCTATGGCCTCTCCGGAAAACATTGGGTTTTCATTTGTACTGAATGGCACAGCATATACCCAATATTCAGCATCACCTGATGGCTGGCTCAGACTGGGAAGCGGTACGGCTACGGCAGAATACTCAAATTCAGTCACCAGCACTTCAAATACTCCAAAAATTTACGGCTACTGGGATGATCTGGCAACAGGAACCGATGGTAATGTTCAGACACTATTAACAGGTACAGCGCCAAGTAGAATTTTCATTGCCCAATGGTTTGTGACAATTCCTAGAAATACAACGGGTGCGGCAAATTCAACGTTTCAGGTTTGGTTATATGAAGGATCAAACAAGATTGAACTTCGTTATGGAACAATGGGTTCAGGCTCAATGTCTGCATCTGTTGGAGTAACCGCTTCGGCTACATCATACCAATCCATCACAGTTACAAGTAATACAAGCAGCAACACAACAGCAAACAATTCTGTTGCCAATCAGCCTGCAAGTGGAACGATGTATTCGTTTTCACCGGGAGCCTTTACATATTCCTGGACACCGTCTACGTTTTTAAATTTTGATAATATCCAGGATCCTGAGGCGCAATCCGTAACAGCAACAACCACATATACTGTTGTTGCAAGTGAACTGGGTTGTGTTTCGTCCGGATCAGATGTGACTGTGTCCCTTGCAACTCCGGTTAGTGTTGCTGTAAACAGCCCAACTATTTGTGATGGACAAAGTGCAGCTTTAACAGCTGTCCCAACAGACGGCGGACCACCTATTACTTATGCCTGGTCACCTGCAACAGACCTTGATGCAACAACAGGCGTTACTGTGAATGCGTCACCAACCTCAACAATAGACTATACAGTAACAGCAACAGATGCTTGTGCAACAACAGCTTCTGCTATTGCAACTGTGACGGTTGAAGCAACTCCAAGTGCAAGTGTAACACCTGCCGGCCCGCTTGTTGAGTGTTTAAATGAAGCTTCACAACTGGTATCTTCTACAAGTGCCGGCAGCCCAACATACCAATGGACCCTCAACGGAGGAAATATTGGAGTTGGAGGAACTTCAGCGAATTATACTCCTGCAGCATCAGGTAACTATGCAGTTATCGTCACTGATGGAAATTGCAGCTCGACCTCAAACGTGGTAGCTGTTACAATTAACCCATCGCCTACTGCCGTTACTGCAGATGCCGATGTTAGTGCAATTTGTGCCGGCGGAGTTGTTAACCTTACATCTTCGGCTAATTCAGGAGAGAGTGTTTCTCTAAACTACAGCGAAGGATTCGAGGCAGGATTGCCATCAGGTTGGACGGTGTTGCAGGGAGGAACCGGAAACTTGTGGACAATCACTACATCGCCTTCAGGTTCTGCTCATGGTGGTAGTGGAGTTGCACAATATTTATATAACTCAACGGAGGACGCAAACACCTGGTTGATCACTGATGCCTTCAATCTTGTGGCAGGTGCAACTTATACAATTGAATTCTGGGAGAGAACATCCGGTTCATTCCCTGAGCAGTTGAAGTTGACTGTTGGTACTGCACAAACTATTGCTGCACAAACAACAACTCTTCTGGATCTTGGAAGTCATACGGCAAGCTCATATACTTTGAGATCGACAACATTTGCACCATCTTCAACCGGAACTTATTATTTTGGATGGCACGCATATTCTTTAGCTGACGAATATTATATAAACATAGATGATATATCTATTACAGGTTCACTCTCTATTCCGGCAAGCTTTGCCTGGACTTCTACCCCGGGAGGATTTACTTCTGCAGCAATGGATACTCTTGACCATCCGTCGTCTACCTTAACCTATACTGTAACCGCTACAAATTCTTTTGGATGTACAGCCTCTGCAACAACGTCAAGTGTATACGTTAATGACTTGGGTGTTTCAGGAACCCCAACTGATGCAACTTGTTATGGAGTATCAGACGGTTCGATCGTAGCATCCGGATCAGGCGGAACACCTGCTTATGAATATTCATTAGATGGTAGCATCTGGCAATCAAGCGCCACATTCAGTGGATTGGCATCAGGTACTTATACTCTATATATTAAAGACACTCAACCATGTACAACTTCAGTTGGTGGAATAGTTGTGGGATCACCTGCACAGTTGGTTGTATCTGCATCAACAGGCTACAGTGGATTTGCTTGTGACGGAGACGATGTAACATTAACAGCAACTTCAGGTTTTGTAAGTTATGACTGGACCGGTCCAAACTCATATAGTGATAATGTTAACCCTTCAGTCATCACAGGCGCCGGTTTGGTTGCAAATGGCACCTATACTGTAACCGTTTCTGACGGTTCATGTTCTGAAACTGCTACAACAGATGTAACATTGAATCCGGTTGGAACAATTACCGTAAGTCTTGCATCCGGAGCAAATCCTTCTTGTGATGGAACACCGATCACATTCACAGCCACACCTGCGAATGCCCCATCACCTACTTATGAATTCTTCTTAAACACAGTGTCAGTTCAGAACAGTTCATCTGATACATATACATATACTCCGGTAGACGGAGATCAATTGTACGTTGTATTGAGCCAGGTTACTTCAGGATGTGCTACAGGATCTCCTGCCACATCTAACACAGTTACTCAGAATGTTGATACTGTACCTGATGCTCCAACGATTTCAGCGGGAGGTCCACTTACTTTCTGTGCAAATATTGCCGATGTAACACTTACCTCTAGTTACGTTGGAGGTAATGAGTGGAGCACAACAGAAACAACAGATGCAATTACAACTAATGTATCCGGTTCATATACTGTGACCTATACTGATGGAAATGGTTGTTCTGCAACTTCAGCTGCAACAGTAGTTACTGCGAATACTTCTGCGGTGACCATTACTTCTTCAAATCCGGGCGGACTATGTACGGGTGCTACGGTTACTTTAACGGCCAATGCTACACCGGCTGCTACAGATTACCTCTGGAGTACCACTGAGACAACTCAAGCAATTGATATTACGACTTCAGGAACATATGATGTTACAACAACAGATGCTAACGGCTGTACAGCTACAAACTCAATAGTTGTTTCTGACGTAGCCCTTCCTACTGCTTCAATCAGCGGTAACGCATCCATATGCACCGGTACAACAGAAACCTTAACCGCATCCGCAACAGCAGGATCGGGAACTATTGCAACTTATCAGTGGGTGCTTAACGGTTCTACAAATGTTGGATTGAATCAAGATACTTATGATGCAACTGCTGCAGGATCTTACACTGTTATTGTCACAAACTCTAATGGTTGTTCTGTTACATCTGCTGCTCATGTCCTGGCGGCTACGGGTCCACTATCCGGCGCTTATACCATTGGAGCAGGTGCTGCATCTTGTACGAACTACACATCATTTGCCTCAGCGTTCAATGACCTGAACACCAAAGGTGTGGCAGGCAACGTAGTATTTACTGTTTCATCAGGATATACTGAAACCGCGCCGGCTGGAGGTCTTACTCTTAATCAGTGTGCATTGTCTACCGGACTTGTTTCAAACGCATCTCAGACTATTTCATTTGTTAGTGCGGGTGCTCCGAATCCTGTAATTACTGCAGGTGTTGGAACAAGTACTACACTTGATGCGATTGTTAAGCTTGTAGGTGCGGATTATGTTACTTTCAACGGTATCGATCTGGCAGAAAGTGCAGCCAATACAACATCAACTACAAGGGCTGAATGGGGTTATGCTTTATTAAAGTGTGATGGAAACAATGGATCGAACTATAATAACATCATCAACTGTTCTGTTACATTAAACAAGGCTCATACTGCCACACGTGCGATTTACTCCGGTAACCATACGGCAGCAAGTACAACCGGCCTTTCTTATACAGGCCTGGCTAATGATCCTGCTGAAGTTAATGCTTCACGCAACGGAAATAATACATTCTACGGAAACAGCATTCAGAATACATACGGAGCTTTCTCTTTGAATGGAAACTCATCAGCATCAGGTAACCAGTCATTAAATGATACGTTAAATGCTATTGGTGTTATCGGTCAAGGAGCAAACGTGATCACTGATTTCGGTGGAACATCTACATCCTGTACTGTGATCGGTTCAGCAAACCAAAGAGGCATTACTATTGACAACAATAGCATTACAGGCGGAACAGGTACAACTTCAACCCTGACCGGTATTAATCCGGGTGCAGGTGTTTGGGGCAAAATCCGAAACAATCAGTTGAACCTGGTAACAAGCTCTACCAGTTCTTCAATCACCGGTATAAGTATCAGCTTTGGAGGCGGTTCTGTTGCTAACCCTAACATCGTTATGGTTACAGGTAACACTGTTACCATGTCTTCAACAACCCTAACTTCAGGGACTATCACCGGTATCACCTGTTCAGCTTCCGGAACCGGAGCACAGATCACTGTGCGTTCCAATACAGTTTCTGGTTGTACATTTAATTCAGCTACTTCCGGTGCGTTCAATGGAATTACACAAACACACAGCAGTTCCAGCACCGTTAACGATGTCAGCAATAATATTGTCAGCTCTAATTCTGTTACCGGAACCGGTCAGTTCCTTGGTGTGAATTCATTTGCTGGTAACTCACCAACCAGCTCAACACTTAGCATGGATACCAATACTGTTTCCCTTAATACAAAAGGAGGAACAGGAAGCATGTTCTGTATCTATAATGGAGTTACGTCATCAGCATCTTTAACGATGACCCAAAATGGAAATACTGTTAATGGCAATGTAATAACAGGAGGTTCTTCAGCCTGTACTTTGGTTGGTATTACTGCACAGGCAACTAATTATACTATGGACGGAAACACGGTTACAAATAATTCTGTAACTACTGTAAGTGGTACAGCTGCAGGCAATGTACTTGCTATTCAAAGTAGCGGAGCGGGTACTGCAACATCTGCTATTACCAATAATACCATAGCAGGAGTAACACTTGGCGGCGTTTCTTCAGGAGCCAGCCTGGTACGTGGTATCCTTGCAACAACAGCTGCTACTGATAACAGAACGATCAGTGGAAATAATATTTCTGATGTTAGCACTTCATTTACAACAAGTGCAACCTGCATCGGAATCATTTCAGTAACCGGAGGAACGTCCAACATTTATAAAAATAAAATATATGGCTTCACTCCGGGACAAAATGGTACTGTATTTTCCGGAACTAAAGGTATCATCATTGGCGGTGGTACCACCAATAATGTTTACAATAACCTGATCGGATTTGATTTTTCTGTTGCTGTCTTAACGAGTAACAATTCAGTCGTAGGACTAGAGGTTAGCGGTGGAACAAATACAAATTTATCTTACAATACTGTTCGACTTGCCGGTAGTGGTAGCGGAACATCATTCGGTTCAAGTGGTATCAATTTAACTGTGACTACAGCAAATGTTACCATGAAAAACAACCTCATCCTTAACTTGCTGAATTCAGGAGGTACAGGAGGTGCTGCAGCCGTTGGTTTACGCCGTACATCAGCAGCGCTGACAGGATATAACTCTGCTTCTAATAATAACCTTTGGTATGCCGGTGCAGCATCAAGTTCACACCTGTTATACTATGACGGAACAAACAGCGATCAAACTATTGCAGCATTCAAAGCTCGGGTTAGCCCGGCAGAGTCTGCGTCTCAAAGTGGTAATCCGACACTTCTTAGCGTGAGTGGTGCAAGTGCAAATTTCCTACATGTAGATCCAAGTGTTTCTAACCTTGCAGAAAGCGGAGGAATGGCTATCACCGGAATAGATGATGATTTTGACGGGGATATTCGTCAAGGAAGCATCGGATACGCAGGTACAGGAACTGCACCTGATATCGGAGCTGATGAATTCGACGGAATTTCTTCTGCGCCAACCTTTAGCAATGTTGTAAATCCGACAGTAAGTTGTACGGCTTCCAGCCATGCAATTTCAATAGACGTAGCAACCGCAGCAGGAGTGATAGACTCTGTTAAATTGTCTTACAGCTTCAATGCGGTGCCACAGACCCCGATAAACATGACCGTTCCTACATCAGGAAATACCTATTCATTTACTGTACCTGTAGCTACACCTGGTAATGCAGTAGTTACATGGTCTGTTGCGGCTTATAATAGCGGAGGCTTTTCTTCAATCTATACCGGAACTTCTTATCAGGATGAGTATTTAGTTGCACCATTAGCAGTAGCAAGCCCTGACACCATTTGTCTTGGAGAAAGTGTGGATTTGCTTGCCAGTGGACCACCACCGGCAGCTCCTGCAGCATCAAGCTATTGTGCTTCAACACATACTTCCGGTTGCTCAACAGATGCAATCACGAATGTTACCTTGAATACCTTGGTTAACACAACAGGTTGTAATGTTTATACTAACTATTCAGGGCTTGGCGGGGCATATACTACCACAATTTCTGCTGGCTCAAATCCACATTCTCTTTCTATATCATTCGGATCAGATGGTAGCCAGTATTCCGGTGCATGGATAGACTATAACCATGACGGAGTATACGATGCATCAGAGTTTCTTGGAGCCGGTGGAAATGCCGGATCCAATGGAACAATTGCAATACCTTTCAATATCCCTCTAACTGCTTATAATGGAGTTACACGGATGCGTGTAATTGGCGGAAATGATTCTCCGGTTACAAGTGGTCAGGCTTGCGGAGCCTCTTCAAGTACATGGGGTGAAACAGAGGATTACGATGTAACAATAACAGGAGCAACCAGCTTTGGTCCTGCAGATCCAATCTTCACTTCATTCAGCTGGAGTGATGGGGTTAATACTGTTACAGGAAATCCTGCAGTAGCCATTCCTAGTGCAGCAGGCACCTATACATTTACTTTAACTGCAAGTGACGGAGTTTGTTCTATTAATGCGTCTACTGATACAGTAGTAGTATTACCAATTCCTGCAGCTCCATTCGGAGTTGATTCCACACAGTGTGGAAATGGAATTCCTGCATGTTATGTACAAGGAACTGTGGGTGCTACCTTCAATTGGTATGATGCAGCTAGTGGAGGAACATTATTACAAAGTGGTTTGGATACGACCTATTTGACATCAATCAATGCTACTACCGTGTTCTATGTTTCGGAAGTAGGAACGAATGGATGCCCTGGAGAACGTGTAATGGTTACTGCTACAGTAACAGCGCCGGATCCGATTGATGCTCAATCCACACTTGTAGCGATTTGCCCGAATGAATCTATTGATTTGAGCGTTATTCAAACAGGAAGTAACAATACATATGATTATACATGGACTGCGAGTCCGTCTTCAGGAAGTGGAATTAGCGGAACGTTGATTGGTAGTCCGGTGAATGTTACTCCTTTCATACCGGGAACATATACATATATAGTAACTGCAATAGACATTGCAGCCTCTTGCGTGATCCAGGATTCAGTTTCTGTTTTGGTAAACAATGTGCCTAACATTACTTCTATAACTGCTATTCCGGATACAATCTGTGCAGGAGACTCTACGGTTCTTACAGCACTTACACCTGGTATAGGACCAGGAACTGTGCTTTCCGGAACGGCAACTACAACAGAATTCAATGGCGTTTACAGAAATGGATTCGGTAACGGAGACTTCCGTCACCAATTGTTATTCACTGCCGCAGAATTATCTTCTGCAGGCTTGTATGCCGGTGATATCACAGGATTAACATTCCATGTGTCATCTGCCGGATCAGGTTCTGCTGATAATTATAACATCAGAATGGCACATACTTCTGCCACCGCTTTATCAAGTAGTGTGCTCTCAGCAAGTCTTGTGAATGTAGCCAATGCCGTAACCTATACTGCAGTATTAGGGGATAATTATCATCCATTTAATATTGCTCCATTTACATGGGATGGAACATCAAATGTCTTGATAGATATTTGTTACACTATCTCTGCATTTGGTGGTTCGTCAACGCTTCATGCAACTACACCTGCATTTATTGGTAATGTTAATATACTGGGAACTGCAGGTGCCTGTACATCTACAGGTACGACGAACACATTTGCAAATCGTCCGATTGTTACATTCTCAGGACAAACAAATGCACAAAGTGCCGGAACGTATAATTGGGTTTGGGATCCGGGAACATTATCCGGCAATCAGGTGAGTGCCTTCCCTGGAACTTCAACTAACTATACTGTTACTGCTACTGACCCTGCAACAACTTGTACTAACTCAGCAAACATTAATGTGTTTGTGAATCCGTCCCCTCCTGCACCAACTGCAGTAAACGGATCTCATTGCGGTAATTTGACTCCAACCTGTTCTGTAATAGGAAATGGCGGAGCATATTTCACATGGTATACTGATTCTACAAGCAATTCATTCATTGCAGGACAAAGCGGATCAAGCCTTGTTTCATATCCTCGTACACAAACAGATACATTCTATGTGTCTGAAACGTATGCTGTAGGATCATGTGAGGGCCCTAGAGTAATGGTTATTGAAACGTATACAGCAGCAGATGCCATCACGGCTACTGCAACTGTACCAAATGATACAATTTGTCCATTTGGAACGGTGACTCTTGATGCAACACAGGGAACGCTGAACACTTATACGACATATGACTGGACAACTGTTCCGGCTGGTGGATCAGCTACAGGTCAGAACACAACTGCATCTGCACCAAACATTCCGGGCCAGCTCATCTGGAAAGTTACAGCCAGTGATGGTACCTGCTCTACAGAAGCCTACGACACAATTTTTGTCGCAGCGCCTCCTGCAATAGCAAGTCTTACTGCCTCTGAAGATTCAGTTTGTCCTGGAACGAATGTGACCCTGACTGCTCAAACAGCTATGGTGACTACATATTATACGGACTCAGTCACGATATCATTATCTAACCCAACTACTGATGAAGGAAATGGAAGCTCAGGAACTGGTGGCTATGTATGTCCAGGTAACAACCTGATTGGTTCGTTCACCCTTCCGGTAATCGCCGGAACTCCTGTAGGAGCCAGCTTAAAAATTAACGGTATAGGCCTGAACGGTGGTTCTTTTGGATCCGAGGTTCGTTTAAGCTTGAGCGGAAGTGGAATCACAGGAACATCTCCTTGCTTCCAGGGTGCAAGCAGTACTTCTACACCTAATCCATTTAATTATGTAACCGGAGTCGGCGGGCCTGCAAGTGATACGGCAACCATGGCCGCGCTTCTGAATCCTGCCGGTGGATCTGTTAGCATTAATTATGCAGATGCATACAACGATGTAACTGCAGGACCTGATGCCAGCTTCCCTGCCTCAGCTACATTGGTATACACATATTCAGTTACATCGCCTGCTACTGCAGTGACATGGACATGGGAGCCCGGAACGATTGTCGGAAATCCGATCGTTGTGAATCCTACTTCTACTACTACTTATACAGTTAAAGCAGAGGACGGAAATGCATACGGATGTTACAATGAAGCAACAATCACAGTGGTGGTTAATCCGGAGCCTTTAGCTCCTATTAATCCGGTTGATTTGGTTCAGTGCGGTAGTTCTGTTCCACTGATTAGCGTGACGCGTTCAGGTGCATCTACAGACAGCTTCAAGTGGTATACAGTATCAAGTGGAGGAACGGCTATTGTGGGTGAGACTGATTCAGTTCTAACTTCATTAATAGTTAGTGCAACTACCACATTCTACGTTGCAGAATTTAATGGATATTGCGAAGGACCACGTACTGCGGTTACAGTTACTGTTAATCAGCCTGATCTTGTGACCATCAATGCATCTGCAACAAGTGTTTGTTTACCGGTATCTCCGGCAATCACTCTTGATGCGGTTCAGACAGGTTCTACCAGCAATTATGTTTATACTTGGTCAGCTAATCCATCTGGAACAGCAGGTCTGAGTGGTACTTCAGGAGCTAATGTGACCGCAACACCGACGGCTGCAGGTACCTATACTTATACTGTCACTGCAGTTGATGCAGGTGCAAGTTGTACTACAATAATTGATCAGATCATCGAGGTTAACGCATATCCATCGATTACTACGGTTTCTGCTGTTCCGAGCACTATTTGTGCCGGTGAGGATGTAACACTGTCGGCCACAATTATTGCGTCATCATCTGATACATCTGCCCTAGGGAACATAACTGGATCAAGCAGCAGCACTCCTACACCATTCTATCATGGATGGGGTGGTGTAAAAGCACAATATATTGTACGTGCTTCCGAAATGACAGCCAAAGGATTTGTTGCCGGTGATATCACAAGCCTTGCGTTTGACGTGCTGGCTACGGGCACAACCTATAATGGATTTGCTATCTCCATGGATACTACCAGTCAGTCTGCATTTACCGGAGCAACGGCACTTCCTGCTACTCAGCGCTATTCTTCCGCTTCCGAAACGCCGGTGGTTGGATTGAATACATATAATTTCACTACTCCATTCACATGGAATGGAACTTCTAACATTGTTGTTTCAGTTTGCTGGAGCAATAACAATTCAGGCGGAACAAGCCGAGCAGTTAAAACGACTTCACCTGGATTTACATCTTCAATGTATATCATTGCGGATAATGCTCCTTCCGCAGATGTTTGTGCAGCCATTACTACAACTACTCCTGTGACGCTTGGTACTCTAAGATCAAGTGGTACAAGTTCTACACGACCTCGTATGGTATTTACCGGTCAAATTGGTTCATCTCAAACAGCAAATTACGCTTGGGAGTGGAACCCGGGTAGTTTGAGTGGAAGCAGTGTTGTGGTTAGTCCTTCAACAACTACTACATATACCGTTACTGCAAGTGCAGGAGTTTGTACAGATGATTCTACTGTTACAGTAACAGTAAATCCATTGCCGACTACTCCGGTTGCTACCAATTCTACACAGTGTGGTATCGGAACACCAACATGTTCTGTTGCCGGTGGTGCGGGAACATTTAATTGGTATCTGGTTCCGGCAGGTGGTACTTACTTACCAGGACAAAGTGGTACAAGTCTTACTTCATATCCTATTTCCGAAACAGATACATTCTATGTTTCAGAACATGATGGATTGTGCGAAAGTATGCGTGTAATGGTTATTGCAACTGTGGATCCGGTAGATACATTAACAGCCACAATTTCTTCTGATACAATTTGTATCGGAGCATCCGCCACCCTTACTGCGGTACAAACAGGTGGTGTTGCTAACACATTTACCATTACTTGGACATCAAGCCCTGATAGTTTAAGCGGTATTGTTGGGTCTGCAGGCGGTGGAAGCGTAGTGGTCACACCTCTGCAATCCGGAACTTACGTTTACACTGTTAATGGAGTGGATGGAGCATGTAATGCGCAACCATCTTCAGTTACACTGGTTGTACTTGATAACCCGACTATCGATATCGGACCTGATCTTACAATATGTTCAGGTGAATCGGTAATGTTGACGGCATCCAATGTATCCATCGATGCAACTTTGTCTAATTCGATCACAGTTAATTTGTCAAATCCTACCACTGATGAAGATGGAGGAGTATCAGGTACATCAGGATATATTTGTCCTGGCCTGAACAATGTAGGATCGTTCACCTTGCCTCCAATTCCTGGTACGGTTATCGGTGCTCGCCTGACTATTACCGGCGTTGGACTGAATAGTGGATCTTATGGTTCAGAGGTGAGACTCAATTTCTCAGGTACCGGTATCAACGGAACGTCTCCTTGTTTCCAGGGAGCAACTTCCGCTACAACTCCAAACCCGTTCAATTGGGCGACCTTTAGTGCAGATACAGCATCCCTTGCAGCCTTGTTAAATACTGCAGGAGGTAGTGTTGATATTTACTATAGTGAAGCATATAATGATAATACTACAGGTCCGGATGCTACTTTCCCTGCCACGGCTACCCTGCAGTACTACTATACTCTTCCTGTTGATATTGACTGGACATCAGACCCTGCCGGAATTACCGGAACAGGTACTACCCTGAATACCGGAGCGCTTACAGCATCTACCACAATTTATGCCACCGCAACAAGTTCAGCAGGTTGTTCAACAACAGATACTCTTGATATCACTGTTGTAACATCACCGGGTATGGCGACGATCACAGCATCTTCTGACACGATCTGTAATAGCGGAAGCGTTACACTCACCGCAAGTGACCTTGCGATCGGATCATCAATTCAATGGCAGAGTTCACCAAGCGGATTGGATGATACCTGGACTAATGTTGGTACCGACTCGCTTCAGTACAATACAGGTTCAATCACTTCTGACACGTACTACAGATTATATGCTACTTGTAGTGGTACTGATACTTCTGACGCAATCCTGATTGTATTTGCTGCACCGACTGTATCAGCTACAGATAATTCACGTTGTGGAGTTGGTCCGATTACATTGACAGCCACCAGCAATGGTACTGTCAACTGGTATGCCGGTTCAAGTGGCGGATCACCTGTATTCAGTGGTAATCCATACACTCCTGTCCTGACTGCTACAACTACTTATTGGTTAGAAGCTGCGATCGGAACTTGTATCAATACAGGTGGACGTGTTCCACTGACTGCTACACTGAACACAGCTCCGTCTGTTGGATTTACAGTCAGTGCAAGCTCGGTTTGTGATGGAGAATCTGTCACCCTTACTGCCAGCAGTTCCAATGATCCGAATTACACCTATTACTGGTCAACTGATGGTATCAATACCATCTTTATCGGTAACCCTTATACATTCACTCCTGATTCAACAGCGAGTTATTATGTAATTGGTATTGACAGCACCGGTGGTACTTACGATCTGTGTGGGGCTATTGACGGACCACAAACAATAACATGGAACGAACAACCTGATGTTCCGGTTGTCACCCCTTCGATGTCTACGGTTTGTGTTGCAGGTGATTCTGTTCAGTTAACGGTAACTAATCCACCGACCCCTTCTCCGGGACTTGGTCAAATCGGTACCGCTACTACAACCACAACTGCAGAACCTAATCCATATTATACAACATACCATGGTAATAAAAACCAGTATCTGATCCTTGCTTCTGAGTTAAGCTCAGCCGGATTTGTTGCCGGTAATATGACCAATTTAGGTTTTGATCTGCGTGGTGTAACTACATCCCTTGATTTGACAAACTTTACTCTAAGCATGGGTAATACATCATTGTCAGCATTGACTGCGGCCTTTGAGACCGGTTTGACTCAGGTTTATACAACCCCTAGTTATTCTGTGATTGCTAATGCAAATACCATTACCAATCATACGTTCTCAACACCTTTCTATTGGGATGGAAGTTCAAACATCATCATAGAGACATGTTTTAACAATTCAGATTGGAATGGTTCGCAGACCATTGCTTATACAACAACAGGCTTCACTTCTGCAACCTATTATCGTGCAGATGCACCTGATGTATGTACAAGTCCGGGTACGCCTACTACAAGTTCAAACCGACCTAACTTGTATATCAATGGAATGCAAGCTTCGCAAGTTGTGTACACCTGGAATCCGGGTGGAGCAACAGGACAAAGTGTGTATGTTACTCCTACTGCATCCACTGTTTATACAGTGACTGCAACCATTGGACCTTGTAGTGCGACCGGTACAGCTCAGGTAGATTATACTCCTGTTAACCTTGTGATCACTCCAAGCGGATCCACTTCATTCTGTGGTTCAGGTACAGTTGATTTGGATGCAGGTGCAGGTTATGCTTCTTACTCATGGTCAGACGGTACTTCCACTATTGGAACTACTCAGATGATCACAGTAAGTCCGACTGCAACAACCAGTTACACAGTTACAGTTGATAGTGGAGCATGTACTGTTTCTGAAACTATTGATGTAACGGTTTATCCTTCTACACCGATCAACATTTCTCCTTCTTCTACTGTACCAATTTGTGGAGGAGCAGGAAGTATTACTCTGACAGCAGATGCAGGCTATACTAATTATATGTGGAGTCCTGGTGGCGAGACTACTGATGCCATCGTAGTATCACCTGTAGCAACTACAGAGTATACTGTAACAGCAGAAGATGGCAATGGATGTACACAAACAGGTTACTATACTGTGGTGTCTAATCCGGCACCGGCTACACCGGTGATCACCCCTTCTGATACTGTAGTATTATGCTGGGATGGTGTTGACTTCGGAACTTTTGTCACCCTTACTGCCGATACAACAGGTGCGGGTGCAGGATCTACCATTGAGTGGAATGACATCTTCATCTCTACTGATGAGTTCATCGATGTATATGCAGCTGATTATGGTTATGGCTTTAACACCTTCACCATTACGGTCACTAACAGCTACGGTTGTCAGGCCACTGCTTCAGTGGTGGTTGATATCAACCCATGTCCTACCAGTGTAGATCTTGATCTGACCTTATTCTTAGAGGGATACTACCAGGGAGGAAGCACGATGATCGCAACCTTGTATGATCTGGAGACTTACTTCATCTTACCTGGACCATATC
>Ga0116143_10000799_pt1 | contig 41367 bp, 40 predicted proteins | sample AD_UKC034_MetaG_FD_89745 | JGI IMG/M metagenome (GOLD analysis project Ga0116143, IMG submission 89745) | Active sludge microbial communities of municipal wastewater-treating anaerobic digesters from USA - AD_UKC034_MetaG | ecosystem: Engineered > Bioreactor > Anaerobic > Digestate | place: USA... | reverse complement strand
GGGCCCTCGGGATGGAAAGCCTCGACCGCGAGGCGGACTACTACGGCTACTCGCTCGCGCTGGGCTCGGCCGACGTGACCCTCTACGAGCTGGTGAACGCCTACCGGACCCTCGCCAACGGGGGGCGCCGGGGTAGGCTCAAGATCGCCGCAGGCGAGGCGGCGGAGAAAGCCGTGCCCGTCATGGACCGGCGGGCGGCGCTGATCGTCTCGGGCATCCTCTCGGACCGCGAGGCCCGCAGCGCGACCTTCGGGCTCGAGAACCCCCTGGCCACGCGCTTCTGGACGGCCGTCAAGACGGGCACGAGCAAGGACATGCGCGACAACTGGTGCCTGGGCTACTCCGAGCGCTACACCGTCGGGGTCTGGGTGGGAAACTTCCCGGGCGATCCCATGTGGAACGTCTCCGGCATGACCGGAGCCGCCCCGGTGTGGCTCGACATCATGAACCACCTCCACCGGCGAACCGCCTCGAAGCCCCCGCGCGCGGTCGCGGGGATCGTCGCCCGCCCGGTGAGCTTCCGGGACGGCCTGGAGCCGCCTCGGACGGAGTGGTTCATCGAGGGGACGGAACCGCAGGGCGAGATCGCCTTCGAGCGGCGCCACGCCGTCGCCCGGATCGTCTACCCCCGGCCCGCGACGATCATCACCCTCGACCCGGACATCCCCGCCGAGCTTCAGCGTGTCTCCTTCGTCGGGCGCTTCGCCGGCGACACCCACGAGTGGCGTCTCGACGACCGCCCCCTGGGCACCTCGGCCACCCTCGCCTGGAAGCCCGAGCGCGGCCGGCACGTGCTGACCCTCGTTGACCGGGAGGACCGCGTGGCCGACGCGGTCCGCTTCGTCGTGAAATGACCCGCCCCGCCTTATCCACAGGCGCAACGTCCGTATCGGGCTCATACTTTCTTCGTAGTTTCCCTACTAATCGGTTCCGAGAAAAAAATCACACGTCCGCCGTATTGTCATCGCCCCCGCGTTTCGGTACCATCCTCGCCAGACAAGGGCCGGGCTGTGACCCGGAGAGAGTTGCGTCCGACCGGAGGGGGTTCGAGGAGGAGGATTCATGGAGGGGATTTTTCTGCTTTTCATTCTGACCGGCCTGGCCCTCGTCTACACGCTTCTCTTCCCGGCGCGGAAGGAGAGACGCGAGCGGGAGAGATGCTGAGCGGCCGGCAGGCCCGACCGTAGAGTGTCGTTCTCGCCCCGGGTTCGCCCGGGCCATCCCCTAGGGGAATCTCCCTTTTTTGGAAGGAGGGGGGGAGGTTCCCCTTTTTTATCGGCAGCCGCCGAACCGCCAGATTACTTTTGACAGAAGCGATTCCATCCTTTTATACTTGCCCCGAGAAAGCCATCGTCCCGGCGGCCGCGACCCCCCGTCCATTCGGGATACCGGGGCGGCCTGCGGGAAGGACAATCCCGTGGAAAGAGGCAACCGTCAGAAAAGGGACCCTGCTCGTTTCACGCCGGCGGTGAAGGCGGGTGCCCGAGCCCCGCGTCTCCGGGGCTCAGAGCTCTCCCTTTTGTCGTCAGCCGCCGCATGGGTTCTCTGTCTGGCCCTCGCGACTTCAGCCCCGGCGGCCCCGCCGCAGACGCGCACGGTCACCACGGGGGCACTCCAGATGACCGGAATGGGTTTGGGTTCGACGGAGGTGAGGCTGACCAGCGACGCGCTGCAGATGACCGGGTTGGGCGGGGGAGCGGCGACAGTGGCCCTGACCACCGGCCCGATTCTGATGACCGGGCTGGGTTCGGGGTCGGCGGAGGTGAGGCTGTCCACCGGCGCGCTGCAGATGACCGGGTTGGGCGGGGCGGCGGCGGCAGTGACCCTGACCACCGGCCCGATTCTGATGACCGGGCTGGGTTCGGGGTCGGCGGAGGTGAGGCTGTCCACCGGCGCGCTGCAGATGACCGGGTTGGGCGCAACAGGGACAGGGATACGCGTTACCACGGGGGAACTCCGGATGACGGGGTTCGGTTTGTGAGCAGGCAAGGCCACAGGAGGGCAAGATGAAACCGTCGAGGTGGGTCATCGTTTCGCTTCTCGCCATGATCATCCCCGGCGTCGCTCAGGCCGAGGATTTCATCTTCACCGTGCCCCTGAAGCTCAACAACCTGCATTCGAAGGTCGGAATGGTGCGGGTGTTCTGTCAGGCCCTGAATCCCTCGGGGGTTCTGATCGGAGGCGGTCACACGATCGTCCCCGTGGGTCCCACGGGAAACCTTTCGCAGAACGTCATCGTGGCGTTCAACGCCGAGCCGAACCGAATCGCCGGCGATGCCTCTCAGTACCGCTGCTGGTTCGACATGAAGGCCAAAGAGGATTCGGTCTACACGCAACCCAAGTCGGCAACAGTGCCGATGTACCAGGCCAAGCCGGGGACCCCTTTCGTCCCTGCGGTCAGCGGCCCGATCCCCCGCAGCGCAACGATGTCGACTCCCGCGCCGAGGGCCGTCCCGATGACGCCCCGGTGATCGCCGCACGCTCTTGCTCTCTCATCGCCTCGTGGACCCTGCGGGCCTGCAGGAGGAACGTCTCGAGCCGGGCCGTGACGATCTGCGGGAAGGGGCTGCCGTCGCTCTCGACGGCGAGAAACGGCAGGTGGTCGAACCGCTCGAGGATCCGCCGGATCTTCGGGCTGCCGTCCTTCAGGGCGCCTTTGCCCTCGCGGTTCATCTCCCGCGAGAGGATCGCCTCGGCGATCCGGTTCGGCATGCAGCCGAAGGGCCCGATGGCGATCACGCCGCAGTAGTCCTCGAGGACCTCCGTGAGCGCCGCCCCGACCGTGAGGATCGCCTCGCCCACGAGCCGCGGGCTCAGGAGGTGGCGCACCCCGTCGATGAGGCGGTCGACGTCCTCGCGGCGGTAGTGGAAGAGGCCCGAGGGCCGCAGGAGGCCCTTGAGAATCCGCTCCTGGCGCCTCATCACCGCCTGGCGCAGCATGAGCTGCAGCCACTGCCGGACGGAGATGTCGTCGGCCGTCATCCGGTTCGCGTAGCACCAGTCGGTGTAGTAGATCCACTCCATGGCGCTCGACACCTTCACCGCGAAGCCCTCGTCGGCCAGCCTCTCGACGAGCCACTGTCGCGACAGGTCGTCGTGGCGCACGAAGATCTCCCCGGTCAGCAGGATCAGCGGCGTCTCGTCGGGCCGGCGCCGCAGCTCGATCCGCGCCAGCTCTTCCGCAGTCGACACGACCGCCTCGCGCAGCGCCCGCGGTTCGCAGCCCCGCTCCAGGACCCCCAGCAGGCGCGACCACCCCTTCCAGAAGATCTCCATCGCCCCGGGTCTCCGGGCCGCGCAGGCCAGCAGCATGGAGTAGACGTCGTGCATGACGTCGGCCAGCACGACGGCCGTCCAGGCCTTCCTCGTGAAGGAGCTGCCGTGGAAGTCGGAGTAGCTGTTTTCGCCGGACAGCGAGAAGAGGGCCACGTCCTCGAAGCGAAGCTTCTCCAGGAGGCGCTCGATGAAGGGGGCGTACTGCCCGAAACGGCAGGGGCCCGACGTGGTCGGCATCACGTAGAGCAGCAGTTCGCCGCGCCGCTCGCGCCCCTCGAGGTAGTTCAGGAGCCCCCCCGTCACGAGCTGCAGCGGCAGGCACTCCTTGCAGAGGGTGTTGCCCTTGCCCGTCTCGAGGGCCCTGCGGTCGGCGGGCGGCAGGCAGGTGCTGCGGATCCCCAGCCCCCGGAAGACCGCGCTCATGGCCTCCGAGTTGAGCCGGCCCATGGAGGGGAACAGCAGGTGGACCCTCGGGTCGAGGAAGGAGTGGGCCTTGCCCTGCGAGTCGATGAAGCACCGGTTGCGGTAGTCGAAGCGCGAGCGGGTAAAGGCCCGCGGCCGGGCGCCCCCGCCTGCGCCCCGCTTTCCCCTCATCTCCCGCCAGGCCTCGACGATCCCGAGGAACGCCTCGATGCGCGTCTCCAGACCCGCGTCGGCCGTGTGACTGTCGAGCTCGAGGGTGAGCGAGGGCTTCTCCCCCATGAGGTCCCGGAAATACCCGAGCAGGAACGAGTCGGGCCCGCAGGAGAAGTTCGTGATGTAGCAGCCGAAGAGCTGCGGGTGGCGCTCCACGAAGCTCGCCGCCTTGAGGATGGTCTGCCCCGCCGACCAGTACATCTGGCCGTGCACCGGCTCGTCGTCGATGGGCAGCATGTCGATGGGGATGACACGGATGCCGCGCGTGGCCAGTTTCTGGGGGATGCCCATGTGGGCCTCGGACACGAAGGCGTTGTAGGAACGGCCGAACAGGGCCACGGCGAAGGCCCGGGGGTCGGCCTGCAGCGCCGCGAGGGCCTCACGGCCCGACTCCCGCATCTTCCGCCGGACGGCCCTCTGCTCGGCCACGGCGGCCACGAAGGCCCTCCGCCCGTCCTCGGCCGCCCGGCCGAGGGTTCGGGCCATGTCGACGAAATCCCCCTGGACCGCGTCGGGGCCTTTCGAAAAATCGATGACGGGCGACAGGATGCGGCCCGCTTGCTTCAGGGACTTCCAGGCGGGATGGTCCTTGAAGGCCGCCGCCAGGTAGTAGGGCTCCCCCTGCGAGATGGGGCAGGTGATGCTCTTGGACGGCCCCTGCCCGTCGCGGCCCCCGCCCCGCGGGTCGCCCCCCTTGAAATGGGGCAGGAAGAGCCAGTCGATCCTGCGCTCCAGGAGGTCCTGCAGGTAGCCGTGGGCGATCTCGACGGGCCAGCAGAAGGCCGCCCCCCGGCGGTCGACGCCCTCCGGGCGGATCGCTTCGGGCAGGACGACCCGGAACCCCAGCTCTTCGAAGAACCGCCGGTAGAGCGGGTAGCAGGTGTTGGCGAAGAAGGACTTGTTGAGGCCGACGGTGCCCGCCGGCCGGTCCGTGCCGGCCCCCCTGCCCTCGAAGACCAGGCGCTCCCAGGCGCGCGCGAGATCGAGGTCCGCGGTCTCCGTCTTCCGGTCGAAACGCAGGTTGAACCAGCGGTTGCAGGCCCCCCCGAAGGGATGGGTCCGGCCCTCGATGCGGATGCGGGCGATCTCGCAGCCGCGGTCGCAGCGCTCGGCGCCCCCGTTGCACCGGAAGGGCTTCCCGTACTCGATCTCCCGGTCCCGCAGGGCCGCGAGCGAGAATCGCCGCGGGCGCATGAGCCCCAGAGCGAGGCGCCGCTTGATTTCCAGGGCGACGCCGAAGGCGCCCATGAGGCCCGGGTCGGGCGGGACGATGATCCGCCGGCCCGTGACGGCGGCCATCGCGAGGGGCACGGCGCGGTTGTAGCAGACCCCGCCCTGCATGAAGACCTTCTTCCCGACGGCCCGGCTGCCCTTGACGCGCTTGTGGTAGTTCATGCAGATCGAGTACACCAATCCCGCCACGACGTCCTCCCGGGCGATCCCCTCGTGAAAGGCCCGCTTGATGTCGCTGTTGATGAAGGCCGCGCACTGGTCGTTGAAGTCCGGCGGCCGCCTGCCGGCCAGGGCGATCTCGGCGATCTGCTCCGTTGCGATGTCGAGGGACTCCCGGGCCGCCTCCTCGAGGAAGGAGCCCGTGCCGGCGCTGCAGGCCTCGTTCATGGCGTAGTCCGAGGGCACACCCCCGGTGATGAAGGTGTACTTGGCATCCTGGCCGCCGATCTCGAAGATCGTGTCCACGTCCGGGTCGAACCAGACGGCGGCGGCGGCGTGGGCGGCGATCTCGTTGACGATGCCCTCCGTCATGGCGTGCAGCCCCGCGATCTGGCGGCCCGAGCCCGTGACGCCGAGGCCCTCGATCCGGACGGTCGGGGCCAGCGGCCCGAGCTGCTCGCCCAGGGCCCGGTAGCATTCCCGCGAGGCGCGCACGGGGTCGCCGCGGGTCCGCAGGTAGACGGAGGCGACGACCGTGTCGTCTTCGCAGCGCAGCAGGACGGCCTTCGTCGTCGTGGAGCCCACGTCGAGGCCGAGGATGAGCGCTTCCCCCGCCCTCGCCTCGCCCCGTCGCGAGGGCCGGAACTCGACGCGATCGGCAAAATCGGACAGCGGCCGGAGGACCGCGAAGGAGCTCTCCCCCTCGCGGAAGAGCTTTTCGGGGCCCGGGAAGGGGGCCGTCTCGTTCTCGAGGGCCCAGAGGGCCGCGCCCAGGGCCTCGAAGTAGGGCGCCTCGTCGGGGACCCGAAGGTTCTCGATCTCCCCGCGCAGGTGGTCCATGAGGACCTCGTTGCGGGCCGTGCCCCCGATCACCATGATGTCCCGCCGGGGCACCTGCCGGAGGATCTCGAGGATCTTTCCCGCCATCATCTGGCACAGGCCGGCCACGATGCGCCCCTTCGGCACGCCCTTGTTGGCCGCGTGGGTGCAGTCGCTCTTGCAGAAGACGCTGCAGCGGCCCGAGACCCGGTAGGGGCTCTCCGAGCGGGCGAGCCCCGTCGCCTCGTCCACGCCCATGCCGAGGCGTTTGATCTGCTGGAGAAAGAACTCGCCCGTCCCCGAGGCGCACTTGTTCCCCGTGTGGACCGTCGAGATGCGGCCGTCCTTGCCCAGGGTGTAGACCAGGAAGGTCTCGCCGCCGGCGCTGACGACGGCCTCGAGGTTCTCGCCCCGCCCGTTGAGGTGGGCGAGGGCCTGCTCGACGGCCTCGGGCTCGGGGATGGAGGAGAGATTGAGGAATTGACGGAAACGCCTGCCGGTGACGCATACCCGGTCGTAGCGCGCCGCATCGACGTCGCGGATCATCTCGAGGAGGGTGCGGCGGGGATTGCCGTGATGGGCCTCGACGCGCGCCTCGCCGATCCGGACCGCGCCGAGCGCATCCCGCTCGACGGCGGCCGCACTGATCGTGGAAGCCCCGACGCAGATCCCGAGCGCCTTCATGAGGTCCCTCGCGAGTGTGCGTGACCGGAAAAGACGGCCCCCACTCAACCCGCCCGGGGTTGAACGGGGCGAGAATAACGCTGACGACGGCAAGAAAAGGATTGGGGACATTATGGACAAAATCCCCAGGGAGCGCAAGGGGCAAGACAGGGGTCAGCGTTCAGGGTAATGAATAGGGATACCGTCCCATCGAAACCGGCGGAGCCCGAAAATTCTTTACCTCGTCACCCGAGGCGTGTATATCAAACCGCCGAGGGATGATCGGCAATGCAGACACCGGAAGGCAAGAACCGCATGGATAAGCGGCCCGGCGTCATCCGCCCCCTGTTCAACCGGATGGCGGCGACCTACGACCGGGGCAACCGCACCCTTTCCCTGCTGATCGACCAGGTCTGGCGGCGCAGGACCGTCAGCGCCCTGTCCCTCCGTGACGGCCAGTACGTGCTCGACATCGCCACCGGCACGGCCGATATGGCCCTCGAGGCGGCCCGCCAGGCCGACTGCCGCATCGCCGGCATCGACCTCTCCGAGGAGATGCTCCGCATCGCCCGGGAGAAGAACCGCAAGTCGCCCTTCCCCGGCCGCTGCTTCTTCCTGCAGGGCGACGGCACGCAGGCGCCCTTCCGGGACGAAAGCTTTCACCACGCCATGATCAGCTTCGGCATCCGCAATGTCCAGGACATGGACCGCCTCTTCCGGGAGACGCTCCGGGTCCTGAAGCCCGGGGGCCGCTTCGCCATCCTGGAGTTCTCCCTTCCCGAGACCCCCGTGATCCGCCAGGGCTACCTCTTCTACTTCAAGCAGGTGCTCCCGCTGATCGGGGCCGCCATCGCCGGAAAGAAGGAGCCCTACTTCTACCTGCGCGACTCCGTGCTGGACTTCGAGCCCCCCAAGGCCCTTGAGCAGAGGATCCTGAGAAACGGCTTTCGCCTGGCCGTCTCGAGGCCCTTCACCTTCGGCATCTGCCGCCTCTACGTGGCGGAGAAACCCTGAATCGGGGTACCGGCCCCCGGGCCCTGGCAGAAATCTGGTATTGCATTTCGCCGCATGAACCGTTACCCTTTGCGCCGATCCGGGGCCGGAACCCCAACATATGGGTCCGGGTGCAGTTTTGGACCCCCATATGTAGTATGATTTTTTGACGCTTCGAGAAAAACCGTCACCCGGGGCCGAAAGGCCCCAAAAGGCCCTCCCCGGGCGGCTCCCGGGACGGATGCCTTCTCATACCCCGTCAAAAAACAGGCACTTGCCCCAGAAATGCGCGAATTGCCGCCCCGAGAAAATTTTTGACCCCCCGGCGGCGGAGGCCCGCTGAGCGATTAGAACCGTTAATCATTACGGCATGTTGTCTTGAAGCCGGCCGCGATGAAGATTTTTTCAATTTTCTCTTGACTAGATGTAGTGCTTGCATCAAAATTGCACCACTATATCTTGTGCGACACGGACACTTTGCGTAGAGGGGACGCAAACCTACTCCTGTCCATCTCATTCTCATGCTCGCGTTCTGTAAAATCTAAGCAAAGGGGGAACCGAATGTTCACTCAAATTCGGAAGCGGGACGGACGTGTTGTCAAATTCGATCCGGAGAAGATCACCAACGCCATTGCCAAAGCCGGGGCCGCCACGGGAGAGTACGAAACGGGTACCGCGCGGCGCCTGACCATCAAGGTGCTCGCGCTGGCCGAGCAGCTCCTGGGCGACCGCATTCCCAGCGTCGAGGAGATCCAGGACATCGTCGAGGAGATCCTGCTCCAGTCTCCGTACCGCAAGACCGCCAAGGCCTACATCATCTACCGCGACCAGCATGCGCGCCTGCGCGAGGTGGTCAACAAGATGGAGGTCGACCTGGTGGACCAGTACCTCCAGAAGGCGGACTGGAAGATCAACGAAAACTCCAACATGGACTACTCCCTCCAGGGGCTCAACAACTACATCTCCTCGGAGGTGAGCAAGGTCTACTGGCTCAACGAGATCTACACCCCCGAGATCAAGAAGGCACACACCGACGGGGACTTCCACATCCACGACCTGAGCCTCCTTTCGGTCTACTGCGTCGGGTGGGACCTTTACGATCTCCTCATCGAGGGCTTCCGCGGCGTGACGGGCAAGGTGGAGAGCCGCCCGGCCAGGCACCTGCGAAGCGCCCTGGGGCAGGTGGTGAACTTCTTCTACACCCTGCAGGGCGAGGCGGCTGGCGCCCAGGCCTTCTCTAACTTCGACACGCTGCTGGCGCCCTTCATCCGCTACGACAAGCTCAGCTACCAGGACGTCAAGCAGGCCCTGCAGGAGTTCATCTTCAACATCAACGTCCCCACGCGGGTGGGCTTCCAGACGCCCTTCACCAACGTGACCCTCGACGTCAACGTGCCGAAGCACTATGCCGACCGCAACGTGATCATCGGCGGTGTGCCCCGCAAGGAGACCTACGGCGAGTTCCAGGAAGAGCTGAACCTTTTCAACAAGGCGTTCCTAGAGGTGATGGCGGAGGGGGATGCGAAGGGCAGGGTCTTCACATTCCCCATCCCCACCTACAGCATCACCCGCGACTTCGACTGGGACAACCCCCTGATGGACGGCCTCTGGGAGATGACGGCCAAGTACGGCGTGCCCTACTTCTCCAACTTCGTCAACTCCGACATGAGCCCCGAGGACGCGCGCAGCATGTGCTGCCGGCTCCGCATCGACAACCGCGAGCTGGTCAAGCGCGGCGGCGGCCTCTTCGGCTCCAACCCCCTGACGGGCTCCATCGGCGTCGTGACGCTCAACATGCCGCGGCTGGGCTACCTGTCCAAGTCCGAGGAGGAGTTCCTCGAGCGCCTCGAGCGGCTCATGTACCATGCCAAGGAGAGCCTCGAGATCAAGCGCAAGGTCCTGGAGACCTTCACGGACCGCAACCTCTACCCCTACACGAAGCACTACCTCCGGGGCATCCGCGAGCGCCTGGGCAGCTACTGGAAGAACCACTTCTCCACGATCGGGCTGGTGGGCATGAACGAGGCCTGCCTGAACCTCATGGGCCGCACGATCGCCGAGCGCGAGGGCATGGACTTCGCCAAGCGCGTGCTGGACTTCATGAACGCCAAGCTCCTCGAGTACCAGGCCGAGACGGGTAACAACTTCAACCTGGAAGCCACGCCGGCCGAGGGGACCTCCTTCAGCCTCGCGCGGATCGACAAGGCGAAGTACCCCGACATCATCTCGGCCAACGACAACGGGGGGCCCCCCTTCTACACCAACTCGACGCAGCTGCCCGTGAACTACACCGACGACATCTTCGAGGCCCTCGACCTGCAGGACGAGATCCAGGTCAAGTACACCGGCGGCACCGTGTTCCACACCTTCATCGGCGATGCGCTCGCCGAGCCCGAGGCGGCCAAGGTCCTCGTGCGCAAGATCTGCGAGACCTACCATATGCCCTACTTCACGCTGACGCCCACCTTCAGCGTCTGCCCGGACCACGGCTACATCCGCGGCGAGGTGGAGGCCTGCCCCGAGTGCAGCGCGCCCACCGAGATCTACTCGCGCGTCGTGGGCTACCTGCGGCCCGTCAGGCAGTGGAACAAGGGCAAGCAGGCCGAGTTCGGCATGCGGCAGACCTACCGCGTCAACGGCACGGCGTCGGAGGAAAAGGAGGAGAAGCAGGAGCGGGTCTTCCTCGTGGAAGCCGCCCGGCAGTCGGGGGCCGCTCGCTGAGCCGTTCTCCGGGCTGCAGATCAGGAGCGATGACCGGGCTGCCGGGGCGCTTGCGGGCGCATCGGCGGCCCGGTCTGTTTTTCGTCCCCGGCCGTGGAGCACCAGGCCCCGGCCTCCGTCCGGCACTCCCGGAATGCCGGATCGAGAAATTGCGCGAAAAAAAGAAAAAGGATTTGATTTCGAGTCTTTTTTTTGTTATCAGTTCAGGCAATCGAAAACAGGCTTCGGAACCCGCGGGCATCGAGACGGGCGGCCGTATCGCTGCAAAGCCCGGTTCTGTAAGCGGTTTTCGACCTTCCCGATAACGATGACAGAGAGACGGCGGGTTCTCCGGAGATCCCGAGTCAGCCCGAGATTCCTGCCGGTTCCCGGAACTCATGCTGCGGCCCCTGAATCGGGGCTTCCGGGATTCATAAGGCCCCGGTCCACAGGCGACACGGCCCTGCGGACGGGCGGCCCGAGGGGAGAGGCCCTCCGTTCTTCTCGCCTGCATGACGAACGTCATACCCGGGATCTCCCGGGCATCGACTGAAGCATAGCTTCCATCACCGCATCTCGCAATCATGCGCCGGACTCCGCTTGCGCCGAAACGTCAGGGGTTTCCGCACCGGGGACGACAGGCAAGCCGATACGATTGTGGGAGACACAATTCGGAAAAATTCAACGACGAAAGGGGGGGTCCTGCCGACAGCTTATCTTTTCCATTCATTGCAAGGTCTATATCGATGACAGAGAAAATGAACGGCATGATGACATGACTGATTGAAAAGGAGGAACATCATAATATGCCCCAGCAGAAAATCGCAAACAAAGAAAAGATCTGGATGCCCACTCCCGTACAGCAGAAACTTCGGGACAAGACCATCACCGCCAAGAAATGGGCGGAGATGGTGAAGCCCGGCGACTGGATCAACCGCGGCGGCCCCGGTTCGGACACGACAGTGCTGATGGAAGCCCTGGCGGCCCGCCTCGGCCCCGGGCCCGGCGACCTGAACAACATCGAGATCTGGAACCAGGCGATCATGATCGGCAACGGCTTCTGCGCCGCCGCCGACATGGAGGGCAAGTACCACGTCCTCCACGAGGCCTTCATTCTCCCCACCACCCGCGGCCTGATGACCAAGGGATACCAAGCCGTCGACTGGAAGCACTGGGGATGGTCCCTCGGCATGGACGCCGAGTACGCCCGTTTCTACCGGAAGGACAAGGCCAAACGCGCCATGGACTGGGGCATCCAGGCCTGCGCCGTTCCCCAGGCCGGCTACGTGAACGCCAGCTACGGCGTCAACAACTTCATGATCACCGCCAAGTCCTGCAAGAAGTTCGTCTGCGAGATCCGCTCGGACTACGCCTGGTGCGAGGGCGGCCGCGGCATGTTCCTGCCCATCGACGAGGTGGACTACTTCGTCGAGGTGGACGTGGACGACCCGAAGTACCAGTGGCCCTACATCGCCGAGAAGGACATCAAGCCGGATGACGTGCAGAGGGCCATCGCGGCAAACTGCGTCTCCATCATGCGCGACGGCGACTGCATCCAGGTCGGCATCGGCGCCCTGCCCACGGCCGTCGTCATCGGCATGCGGGACCACGGCCTGAGGCACCTCGGCGTGCACAGCGAGATGATCGGCGAGTACGCCTTCACGCTCATCGAGGCGGGCTGTGTGGACAACTCGCGGAAGAACATCGACAAGGGCCGCTGCGGCTGGGCCTACATCATGCCCGTCGACACGCCCCGCTATTACGAGTGGGTGCACCGCAACCCGCAGTTCGCCGGCTACGACATCGGCTACACGAACAACGTCGTGTCGCTCTCCCAGCTCGACAACATGGTGACGGTCAACAACTTCGCCATGATGGACCTCAGAGGCGTGAATGCGGCCGGCAACGTCGGCGGCCGTCCCATCTCCTCCACGGGCGGCCAGCTCCAGTTCACCCTCGGCGCCATGATGGCCAGGGGAGGCCGGGCCATTCTCGCGGCGACGTCCCGCGACGCCAAGGGCCGCTCGCGCTTCGTCGACATGCTGGACAAGGGCAGCGCCGTGACCGTCCCCGACCAGCTCGTCACCTGGGTCTGCACGGAGTACGGCATCGTCAACATCATGGGCTGCACCGACGCCGAGAAGGCGAGAAAGATCATCTCCATCGCCCACCCGGACGACCGTGCAGCGCTGGAGAAGGCGGCCGTGGAGAAGCTGGGAATCAAGCTGAACCACTGGATGTGGAAGAGCTGCCCGGACCGGCGGTTCCCGTCGCACGAGGATCTGAAGGATCACAAGTACGGCTACATGGACCTCTCGTTCAGTCCGAGGGAGATCGCGCAGGTCTCCGACTGATTTCGGAGCGAAGGTTCGTAACGGAAAAGGCAGGGTGCGAGCACCCTGCCTTTTTTTCGCCCGGGGCCCCCTCGGCGGCCGCCGGTCATTCCGAATGGCGGAAGTTGAACGGGAAATCGTAGCGAAGCCCCAGCCGGACGAACACGTCGAGCGACCCGAAGGCCCGCAGGATGTTCTCGCACTTGGCGGGGTCGAGCCGGGTGAACCCGCTGAACTCCCGGTCCAGATAACCCAGCATCTGCTCGACGATCGGGACCTCCCCCACATGCGGCTTCCGCACGAAGCCCATGAGTTCGAACGGCCCCTCGGGGCGGACGCCCCATAAACGCCCCGCCAGGGAGGGGTATCTGCCCTTCATCAGAACGGTCGAGGCGCACACGATGGAGCCGTTGCGATACCCCAGCACGAGGTCATCCGGGGCCATCAGGGTCCAGACCGGAAGGCTGTCCCCCCTGACCCCCCAGGGGTAGCATCGCCCATCCGGGCAGAGACGCCTCAGCGCCTCCTTCTGCCGCTCGTCCGGAATGAAGGGCAGCACGGTCTCGAGGGCACACCCGGTTTCCAGCTCTCGTCCGAAGGCGGCCGCCCCGTCGTCGACTGCACAGATGAACACGTTGGCCATGACATCTTCCCCGGATGGGTGAATGACCCCTTGCCGCCCTTTCGCCTCTGCGCTTCCGGCAGGGTTTTCACCCCCCGGCGCGGGCGGGCACAGGGGTGTCGGGCCCATGATTATCAGAGATCGGGCCGAAACGCCATCCCCTTTCACCCGGACCGGGCCGAAACTCGCCCCTTGCATTTCCTCACGCTTTTGCAGGATATAGAGACGGCATACATCGAAACTCGGGGACGTTGGTAACAAATTAGACAAACACCGGGAGAAGGAGGCAAACGTCATGCCCGCCGCTCGCATCACGCCCCAGGAAGCCTACGAGAAGGTGAAGGCCGGACAGGCCCTGCTGGTCTGCGGCTACGAGGAGGACGAGAAGTTCAGGGCCCTGCGCCTTGAGGGGGCCGTCCCCTACTCCGAGTTCCAGAAGATGCTCCCCGCGATCCCGAAGGACCGGGAGATCATCTTCTACTGCGCCTGAACGAAGGAGCACACGGCCGCCGGTCAGGCGGTGAAGTACAACAAGCTCGGATACCCGAACGCCAAGGCCCTGCTCGACGGCGTCGAGGGCTGGAAAAAGGCGGGCTACAGGGTCCTGTAACGCCGTCGCGAGGTGACCATGGGTTACGACACCCTCGAAGCGGTCCTGAAGCTGGCCCGGCAGTTCATGGAGAGCCGGATCCTGCTGACCGCGGCGGAGCTGAACCTCTTCAGCGCGCTTGCGGAGACGGCGCACACCGCGGATCAGCTATCCGGCAGGCTCGGTTGCGACACCCGCGCCCTGACGATCCTTCTCGACGCCCTGTCGGCCATGGGCCTGCTGGAGAAGCGGGACGGCTCCTACCGCACGGCCCCGGCGGCAGCCCCGTATCTCGCCGATGCGGGCCCCCGGTCCGTAATCCCCATGATCCTCCACGCGGCCCATCTCTGGGAGAGCTGGTCACGCCTGACGCCCGTCGTCAGGGGGAACAACCCGACGGGAAGCGACGCGGGTCAGGCAAGGGACGCCGAAGAACTGCGGGCCTTCATCGGGGCCATGCACGTGGTGGGCATGCCCCTGGCGGAAAAGATCGCGGCGGCGGTTCAGCCCGGCCCCGCAAGGAACCTGCTCGACGTGGGAGGCGCCTCGGGGACCTACACGATCGCCTTTCTGAAGGCCGCCCCGGCGATGAAGGCAACCCTCTTCGACCGGCACGAGGTCATCTCCATGGCGCGCGAGCGCCTGGCCGAGGCGGGGGTCATCGACCGCGTCCGCCTCGTCGGGGGCGACTTCTACGACGACGAGCTTCCCGCCGGGCACGACCTGGCGCTCCTGTCGGCTATCATCCACCAGAACAGCCCGGAGGAGAACCGCGGGCTTTTCGGCAAGGTGTTCCGGGCCCTCGTCCCCGGCGGCCGCATCGTCATCCGCGACCACATCATGGATCCGGACCGCACGCGGCCCCGCGACGGGGCGATCTTCGCCATCAACATGCTCGTGAACACGGAAGGCGGCTCGACGTACACCTTCGAGGAGATTAGGACCTGGCTCGAGGCAGCGGGGTTTGCGAACGTGCGCCTCCTGAAAAAGGGGGAGCGGATGGATGGACTGGTCGATGCGTTCAAGCCCTGATCGGCCGTCAACCGGGAGTCGTGACATGAAACCGTTCACCGCGATCGCAGCCGGCTTTTTCTGACTGATCTCCCTCCTGCACGTCGTCAGGCTGATGAAAGGACTCGAACTGATTGTCGGCGGATGGGCCGTCCCGCTATGGGTCAGCATTCCCGGCGCCCTCGTGACGGGAGGCCTGGCGGTCATGCTCTGGAAAGAAAGGCGCAGCGACCGGTGAGGGGGTGACCATGAAAGCAAAGATCGCAATCAAGCGCGTCTACGACGAGCCGGCCGCCTCCGACGGGCGGCGGATCCTCGTCGACCGGCTCTGGCCCAGGGGCCTGACGAAGGAAAAGGCGAAGATCGATCACTGGGCGAAGGACATCTCGCCCTCCGACGAGCTGCGGAAGTGGTACGGCCACGATCCCGCCAAGTGGGACGAGTTCCGGAAGCGTTACTTCGCCGAATTGGACCGGAAACCGGCGGGCGTCGCCGCGCTGGTCAAGGCCATGGGGACAGGCCCCGTGACCTTCGTCTACAGCTCCAAGGAGAGGGTCATCAACAACGCCGAAGCCCTGAGGCTCTACCTGGGGAAAAGACCCTAACGCCTCCCGGGTATGCAGGAGTCCTGCCTGTGACGAGATCACTTCTCCCGGTCCTGCTCTGCGCCGCCCTGCTCGCCCACAGTGCAGGGCTGACCGCCTGTTCCCGGACAGCCGGCCCCCCGCCGGCGGCCCCCCAGGCCGGCGCCGAGGCCGTCAGCCCGCACGGCCAGGGGGCGCAGCCCGTCCCGATGCTCCGGCTCTATCTTTTGAGCGCCGTCTCCGCCCTTTCCCCAGGCATCGCCCTGCTGAAGGTCGTCTACGACTTCAAGGACGACGGGAGCCTCAACGGGGGCAACAACTGGCTGGGCAGCTACCTGTGGCTCTTCTGGCTCATCGCCTTCATCGGTTTCACCCTGGACAAGATCCCCGGGGTCGCGCACATCCACCATTTCTTCGAGTACGGCGTCATCTGGTTTCTCGCCTACATCGCGACGACGTTCCTGAACGCCGATTTCGCGACGATCTACGGGATCCTCACCGGGTCCGCCGCGCAGGCCCTTCGGCAGGGCCTGCGCGGGGGCGTCGACACGGGCACCGGCGGGACGACCACCCCGATCCTCAGCACGATCGAGGACATCGTGACCTACATCGCAGTCAGCTGGCTGTTGTGATATAAAGGGCTGGGGAGTTCCACAGCGGGGAGGCGACCTTGACCGAAAAGCACTGGCAGTTCTACACGACGTCCACGTCGGTGATCGCGGTCGTGGTTTCCGTGTACTGTCTCTCCGAGGACATCACGGGCATCTTCGTGCACCTCTACTACATCCCCATTCTCATCGCCTCCTATCAGTACCGCGAGCGGGGGCTCCTGCTGTCGCTCTTCCTCGTGATGGTCTACCTGCTGCTCGTCTTTTTTTACTTCCCCGACAACCCGCGCGTCCTGATCGAGGCCTGCATCCGGGCCCTGGCGCTGATGGCCGTCGCCGCCATCATCTCGGTGCTCTCGAGCCGCATCCAGACCCACGTCGACGCCCTGCAGCGGGAGATCGACGGGCACAAGAACACCGAGGCGGCCCTGCGGCAGAGCGAATCGCGATACATGGAACTCAGCATCACCGACGACCTCACGGGACTCTACAACCAGCGGCATTTCTACAACCTGCTGCAGGCCGAGATCGAGCGCACCGAGCGCTACGGCCGGCCCCTGTCTCTGCTGCTGCTCGACATCGACGATTTCAAGCACTTCAACGACACCTACGGCCACATGGAGGGCGACCGCGTCCTCGAGCGAATCGGGGCCACCATCCAGCGATGCATCCGCCGCACGGACTGGGCCTTCCGTTACGGCGGCGAGGAATTCACCGTTTTCATGCCGGAAACCGAGGGCGACCAGGCGGAGGTGGTGGCGGAGAGAATCCGGACGGAGTTCGCCGCCGAGCGGTTCCGGCCCGTCCCGGGCCGCGAGGAGGCCAAGACGGTGAGCATCGGGATCACCTCCTACAGGCCGGGAGAGGAGATGAAGGATTTCATCAACCGGGCTGACCGTTACATGTACGAGGCCAAGAAGAGGGGGAAGAACCAAGTCTGCTCCTCCGCCTGATCACGAGCCCTGCAGCGCGCCGAATCGTGCGATTACCCCGGAAGCCCCGGGGCGCTGCGTCTGAAACGGACGCCCCCAAAACGGTTCGGCGGGCGCAACCCGATGAAATTCTTCGGCCCTCAAACGCCTCAGCCCGGAAATGGCACACCTTGCGCCGCCCGACCCGCCGTTTCCGGCTGCCGCCGGACTCGCCAACTTTCCGCAATCCCTATCGTTTTCCCCGATTCCGGTTTCACGGCACCCCTTATGCGTCAGGCACCCGGCACGGGATCGCCCGGGCAGGCAGCCGGCAGGCGATCGCGATCACAGCGGGAGGGCCTGCGGCAATGAAAAAGAGGATCAGACGCTTCGTCCTGCATCACGAGAACCTCTGCGCCTTCATCCTGTCGATCTTCGGCGCCTTTCTCACCATCGTCCTCGCGGGCTGATCGGGCGGGACCGCCTGCGCGGCAGCCGACCGAGAACGTCAGCGACGCGAGCAGCGACCCGGCACCCGCGGACGGGCCCGCGGGGTCCGTGACGCAGACCCCGCGCGGCTGAGCCCCGTCAGCGGATGTGGATGAGGTTGTTCTGCTTGGGAGGCTCGACGACGATGCCGACGCGCAGCTTGCGGTTGTCCTCCGAGACGTAGTACCAGCGCTTCTCCAGCTCCGCCTTCGTCAGGTACCCGTAGCTGCCGAAGGGCAGCCCCGAGTCCATGAAGATGACCCGGTCGTCGTCGTGGCCGATGGTCAGGATGTAGTGGCCGTAATTCGTGAGCCCCTCGTAGCGGTCTTCCTTCCTGCTGCGGCTGTAGGCCTGGATGATGAGGATCACGGGGATCTCGGAGTCGATGAAATTGATCAGCGAATCCACGGTCATGTCGTAGGTCATCCAGGCGCGGAACCCCTTGGCGTTGAGAAAATTGACGATGTCGCGCTCTTCGGTCCCCGTCCTGCTGTTGACGTTGAGCTCCCGGCACAGGCGGCTGTACTGGTGCTTGATGTTGTGCTTGCGCAGGATGGAGGAGACGATGGCTGCCCCGCAGTCGTTCCTCGTCCTCTGGGTGACCGTGGGATAGGGGTGCAGGACCATGGGTTTTCACTCCTTTTGACGCGGGGCCGGGCGGGCCGGCCGAATGGCCCGCCCGGTTTCGGCACCTATCATAACGACTTTGCGGCTGAAATCCAAGCCCGCCCCGATAAAAATAATAAGAAATGATTCCAGATGCTTATACAGATTCATGCGCCCGGCATGCCCCCGGGCGGCAGGGGCCGCCCCCCCGTCTCCGGGGGCGCAAAAGGGCCTTGAAAAGTCGCCCGTTTGTGCCGATAGTATCAGCGTGGCGCTGCCGGCCGGCAAACCCGACACCGCGCAGGCGCAACGGACAACGGCAAAGGGGGCGGAAATGAGGGCAAAGGGGCGTTTCATCCTGATCATTCTGGCTGTCACGGTGCTGCAGGGGCTCCTGGCCGCGGCCGAGTCGCGGGCGTTCTTCCGCGCCGAGAGCTTCGTGGAGAGCGAGCCCGGCGTCAGGATTTTCGTCCGCGAGATCAAGGCCTCCGTGAAGGAAGAGCAGGGTTCCCCCGTGCTCCTCATACACGGGGTCGGCCCGGGAAGCGTCCCCCACTTCGATACCGCCGTCCCACACTACTCCCTCGCCGAGGACATCGCCGGTGCGGGCTATTTCGTCTACCTGATGGATGTGCGCGGCTTCGGCAAATCGGCGGGCAAGGCAACCGAGGCGGGTTCCGACGAGGCCGTGAAGGACATCTCGGCCGTCGTGGACTGGATCCTTCGCCGCAGCAGGGACAACGGGGTCGCCTTGGTGGGGCTCGGTGCGGGCGGTCACTGGGCCGCGCGGTACACGGTGAAAAACCCCGACAGGGTGCGCCGCCTCGTCCTGCTCAACACCCTCTACGGGGTCAAGGCGCCCTGGCCGGCGGGAAAGGCCTTCGAGGACCCGAAGAAACCCGGGGTGTTCAATCCCGGTGCCGGGGACGTGACGCTTGCCGACCCGGCCGATCTACTCGCCGACTGGGACCGCGCGATCCCCGTCGCCGACAAATCGAAGTGGCGTGACCCCCGCGTGGCGCAGGCCTACTTGACACTCGCCCTTGCCGACGCGCCGCCCGGCGGCCTTCGCATCCCCGGGGCGCACCTCCGGGAGCACGTCGAGGCGGCCCAGGGGAAGAAGCTCTGGGATGCAAGGGACATCCGGGTGCCGACGCTTTACGCCCGGGGCACCCTCGACCACTGGTCGAGACCCAAGGACCTGCAGGCGCTCCACGCCGAGCTGGTCAACGCGCCCGTAAGGCAATTCATCGTCCTGCACGGCGCCACGCACTTCCTTCTCCTGGACCGGCCCGAGAAGGGGCGCGCCGCCTTCATCCACGAGATGCTGCAGTTCCTGGCAGACCGCCCGCACGCCGAGGAGACGCAGCAGAGAGGGAAAAGCGCGACCCGGTAGCTTGAGACGCCCTCCAGGCAGAGGGTGCGAGGGTCTGAAGGTGAGAAGGTTGGAGAAGCAGAAGGCATGAATCACGTTGCCTGCTCATCCAACCTTCTTACCCTCACACCTTCTTACCTTCTTCGGTGCATCGCCACCGCGCCGGTCAGCAGCCTGTTGTTCGGAAGGAAAAAGGAAGGCCCGGCCCCTCGACGGAGGCCGGGCCGTTCACTCCGGACGGGCGGAAACCTTACTCGTATTCCTTCGGGACGGCGCAGATCATCACCATCGGCTCCGTGGCGGAGGCGTTTTTGTACTGGTGCTTCTCGTCGGGCAGCACGAGGACGAACTCCCCTTTTTTCACGGGATGTTCCCTGCCCGCCTCGTCCACCACGGCCCCCTCGCCTTCGATCACGTAGTTCATGTGTTCCACGCTGTGCGTGTGGTAGGGCGTGTGACCGCCCGGCAGGATGGTGAAGACGCGGAAGGAAAAGTTCGGGGCGCCGTCGTTTTTCGACAGCGGCACCTGCTTCAGGACGTCCTTGGCCCCTTCCATCGTCATCTTGACCTTCTCAATTCGATCGAGACCTGTTATCTTCATGCGGTCCTCCTGGGATGGTCTGACGGTAGATTACAGGGGATGCCGACGATGATGCAACGGTTATTTCACGGGTCCGCGAACCGGGCGGCCCTCTGCGCGGCGGCCCTGGCGTCCCTGCTGGCGCTTGCGGCTGGCCCCGCCTGCGCCGCCGACGCGAAGGGGAAGGACACCCTGCACTCCCTGCGCCATGACGGCAGGGCGAGGACCTACCTCGTCCACCTGCCGCCCGCCTACGACGGGGTGAAAAACCTGCCCGTGGTTCTCGTTTTTCACGGCGGGGGCGGCCACGGCGGGCAGATGGCGGAGATGACGGGGTTCAGCAGGAAGGCGGATCGCGAGGGGTTCATCGCCGTCTACCCCAACGGCACGGGCCGCTGGCAGAACCGCTTCCTCACCTGGAACGCGGGCAACTGCTGCGCCTACGCCTACGAAAACCGCATCGACGACGTCGGGTTCGTCCGCTCCCTCATCGGCCGGTTGCAGAAGGACTACGCCGTCGACCCGCGGCGCGTCTACGTCACGGGGATCTCCAACGGCGGCATGATGAGTTACCGGCTGGCCTGCGAGCTCGCGGACCTCGTCGCCGCGGCCGGTCCCGTGGCCGGCGCCCAGAACATCGAGTGCCGGCCGTCGAGGCCCGTCTCCCTGATCGCCCTGCACGGGACGGCGGACCTGCACGTCCGATACACCGGCGGGCCCCCGCTGCGCATGGCCGACGCCCGCAACCCGCGCGTCGACCGCCCCGTGTCCGAGGCCGTCGCCTTTTGGGTCCGGCACAACGGCTGCCCCGCCGGGCCGCAGACGCAGCGGAAGGGGAAGGTCACCATCGAGACCTACGAAGGCTGCGCGGAGGGCACGGCGGTGAGCCTCTACACCCTGCACGGCGAGGGTCACACCTGGCCCGGCGGGACGAAGTGGGCCTTCTGGGCCGACGCGCCCTCCCGCGAGATCTCCGCCACGGACGCGATCTGGGCGTTCTTCGCCGCCCACCCGAGGCGGGACTGACCGCCGGGGAGGCGGGGAAAGGCCTTGTGTTCGCCGCCCGGCGGGGGTATCCTACCCCACCATGTTCCCGGCAATCTTCTACGGGTGGCGGATCGTCGCCGCCTGCTTCCTGATCAGCGTCTACGTCGGCTGCTTCGGGTTTTTCGGCTTCACCGCCATGATCGACCCGATCGTCCGGGAGTTCGGCTGGAGCTACACGGAGGTCTCCTTCGCCTCGAGCCTGCGGGGGCTCGAGATGGGCATCCTCGCCCCGATCGTGGGCGCGCTCGTCGACCGCTTCGGTCCCCGGCGGCTCATCCTCGCCGGGGTCGTCACGATCGGGGCGGGCTTCATGCTCCTGAGCCTCACGCACAGCCTCTGGATGTTTTACGCCGCCTTCATCCTGCTGGCCTTCGGCGCCGGCGGCTGCACGAGCGTCGTGACGCTGGCCGTCGTGGCCCGATGGTTCCGCCGCAACCTGGGCAAGGCGATGGGCGTCACTGTCTCGGGGTTCGGCGCCAGCGGCCTTCTGGTGCCCGCCATGGTCTGGCTCATCGACAGCTTCGGGTGGCGCTCGGCCATGATCCTGCAGGGCGCGGGCATGTGGGTCCTGGGGATCCCGCTTGCCCTCGTCATCCGCGACCGGCCCGAGGACGTGGGGCTTGCGCCTGACGGCGCCCCCCGGCCGGAGCCCCCGGCTGCGGCCGCCGGGGTGGCGCCCGCGGTCCCGGAGGCCGTGGTCCCCTTCCGGGACGCCCTGAAGAGCCCCCCTTTTCTGTGGCTCAATCTCGTCGAGGCCATCCGGTTCACGGTGCTCACGGCCGTCGTCGTGCACGTCATGCCCTACCTCTCGGCGCAGGGCGTCGCGCGGGAGACGGCGGGACTCGTGGCGGCGGCCATCCCCCTGTTCAGCATCCCCGGACGCTTCGGCTTCGGCTGGCTGGGAGACGTGACGGAGAAGCGCTACGTCATGGCGGCGGCGTTTTCCTGCATGGCCGCCGGCCTCGTCGCCTTCCACTTCGCGGCGGCGCTATGGCCGATCGCCCTCTTCCTGCTGTTCTTCTCGCCCGGATTCGGCGGCAACATGGTCATGCGGGGGGCCGTGGTCCGGGAGTACTTCGGGGTGCACAGCTTCGGCAAACTCATGGGCATCACCCTCGGCGCCGCGTCCCTCGGGGGCGTCATCGGCCCCACGGCGGCGGGGTGGGTCTACGACACGACCGGCGGCTACGGGCCCTTCTGGATCGCCTGCGCGGGGCTGACCGTCCTGTCGATGCTGCTGTCCCTGAAGATCCGCCGGGAGGACGGACCCCGGCCAATCCGCTATTGACCCGCCCGGCCGTTCCCTGTAAATTGAGCACGCAACACCAGATGACGGAGGCCGCCATGGGAAGATCGCTTTGGGTCCTCATCCTGTCCGGTTTCGTCCTGCTCGGGGCGGCGGCCCCCGCCCGCAGCGCCGAGGCGGGACCCGAGACCAACAAGCTCCGTGTCAAGGTGGGGCCCTTCTTCATCCAGGAATCGGAGAAGAAGATCCCCCTTGGGGGAACCGCCCCGCACGCCATCCGAAAAGGCAAGCGGGTCAACATCACCGTGACCGTCGAGAACTACGGCAAGGAGAAATCGGAGCCCGTCCGCCTGCGATACGCGGAGACGGACGGCAGGGCGGGCGAGCCGCGCCTGTACCGGGTCGAGGCGATCGAGCCCGGCAAGACCTGGCAGCGCACCTTCATGGCGCGGTGGGACACATCGGGGCGCAAGTCCGTCACGGCCGCCCTCGTGACGCTGGAGGACAAGCCCCTGGCGGACGCAGCGGGCAAGCCCCGGCCCGGCACGTCCCACACGGGCTCCGTCCACCTGACCGTGCGGGAGATGTGAGGGGCGTCGGAAAGGGTTTCTCATGGATGCGGCAACCTGGATCGGTTCGCTGGGGGTGGCCCTGCTGCTCCTGGCTTTTTTTCTGAGCCTCTTCCGATTCATCGCCCAGGACGGTTTTTCCTGCATCGGCATGAACATCGCCGGGTCGGCCCTCGCGTGCTGGTCTTCCTGGATGATCGCCTTCATGCCCTTCGTCGTCCTCGAGGCCGTCTGGTGCCTGGTGGCGACGGCGGCCCTCGCGAAGCGGATCCGGTCGACCCGCGCGCGGACACCCGGAAGGGCGGCGGGACAGCAGAGAGGGGAAGCATGAAGATCGGCGGATTCCAGAAAGTGTCCCTCATCGACTACCCCGGCAGGATCAGCGCCGTCGTGTTCACCCAGGGCTGCAATTTCCGCTGCCCCTACTGCCACAACCCCGAGCTGGTGGACCCGGAACGATTCACGGAGCGGGTCCCGGAGGCGGAGATCCTCGCGTTTCTCGAGAAGCGAAAGGGGCGTCTCGATGCCGTCGTCATCACGGGCGGAGAGCCGACCCTGCAGCCCGAGCTCATCCCCTTCATCATCCACCTCCGGGCGATGGGGTACCCGGTCAAGCTCGACACCAACGGGGCCCTTCCCGACGTGCTCGAGGAGATGCTCGGCCGCAAGCTCCTGGATTACGTGGCCATGGACATCAAGGCGCCGCTGGAGAAATACGCCGAGACGACGAAGACCGGCATCGACGGGGATCGGATCCGCCGGAGCATCGCGCTCATCATGGGCTCCGGCGTCGACTACGAGTTCCGGACGACCGCCGTCCGGTCGCTGCTCGCCCCCGGGGACCTCGAGGCGATCGGGCGCCTCGTCGCCGGTGCAAAGCGTTTCGTGCTCCAGAAGTTCGTCGCGACGAAGACGCTCGATCGGGGCTACCTCGGCGAGCCGTCGTACAGCGACGGGGAGTTGAAGGCGCTCGCCGGAGAGCTGGGCGCCTTCGTGGAAAAGGTGACGCAGCGGTGAGAAAAGGTTCGCGAACTGACCGAACGACCGGACAGGCCGACATGCTCCCCGCTTTCTTCCGCCTCATCGGGAACCTCTTCTTCCGCGAGATCGTCATCGAGGGGCGTGAAAATCTCCCTTCGCACGGCCCGGCGATCCTCGCCCTGAATCACCCCAACGACCTTCTCGACCCCCTGCTCACGCTCTTCCTCAGCCCTCCCCTGCGGCTGCGCCACATCGCCAAGGCCTCGCTCTTCCGCATTCCCGTCGTGGGCGGGATCCTGCGCCGTATGCGGGCGATCCCCGTGCTGCGCCGCCAGGAGGCCCCGGGGCCCGTCGATTACGCCCCCTTCTTCGACGCCTGCGTCGATGCGCTGGCCGACGGCGAGACCGTCGTCATCTTTCCCGAGGGCGGCTCCTACGAACGGGCGTTTCTGGGGCCGCTCAAGACGGGCGCGGCGCGGCTGCATTTCCTGGCCCGCGCGAAGGGAATCGATGCGCCCATCATCCCGGTCGGGATCAATTACGAGGAGGGGTCGATCTTCCGCTCCTCCGTCCTGCTCCTCGCGGCCCAGCCGGTGAGCGGCGACCGCCTGGCGTCCCTCTACGCGTCGGACCCCGCAGAGGCCGTCCGGGAGCTGACGGCCGAGGTGCAGCGGGTCCTCGGCGAGCACGTCTTCCAGGCGGAGAGCTACCAGGACCGGGAGCTCATCGTGCTGCTGGAACGGATCTGCCACGAGTCCGGACCGGGCGGGCAGTGGGCGGAACGCTACAGGCGGCTCGAGGCGTTCAAGGAGCGGGTCTCCGTCATGCGGCAGTGCTGCCCCGGCCGGATAAGGCGTCTGAGACGGCAGGTCGCCCGCTATCGCCGGCTGTCGCGCATCGCCGGCACGCGAACGGGCCAGACCCCGTGGACCCCCGGGGAGGATCTCCTGGGGGCGCTGGGTTCCCTGGCCGCGTGGACGGGCTGGGTCTTCAACTGGGTCCCCTACCGCATCGTCCGGTGGCTCGTCGAGCGCAGGCGGATCCCGCGGACCGACATCGCCACGATGAAGATCGCCTGGTCGCTGCTGGTCTTCCCGCCGGCCTACCTGGCCGAGGCGATTCTCGTCGGCACGGCGCTCGGGTGGCCCGCGGCCCTGCTGTTCGGCGCGGGGATCCTGCCTTTGACCTGGCTGACGCTGCGCTACTTCGAGTGGCACGAGACCCTTGGCATCCGACCGGACGCCCCCCACGCCTTCTTCGGGGGCCGGTGGTCCCGACACACCGAGAGGCGCCTGCGGCGCCTCCGCGAGCGGATCGTGCGGGAGGTGGACCGCCTCCCCGCCGAGGCGGGCGCGTCACCGGCGCCGTGAGCGGGATCGACGCGCCCGACAACGTGCTTTTCAATTCCCCTCTGTTCCGATATACTGTTCCGCAAGAGAGAGAGGGCCGCCCCGCGCGCAAACGGGTGTGCGCCCGGCCGGACCCATCGCGAAAAAGGAGGCCCCATGAAACGATCATCCGTCCTGCTGCTGGCAGCCGCCGTGCTCGCCGTGTTTTCCTTCGTCCCCGCAACGGCCGTCGCCAGTGACCGGGCCGACGCCGAGGCCACGGTCACGAAGGCGAACATCACCTTCAACAGCTTCATGTCCGACAAGAACTTCACGGAGATGCGAAAACTCTCGCGCACCGCGAAGGGCATCTTCATCGCCCCGCAGGTGCTCAAGGGCGCCTTCGTCGTCGGCGCATCGGGCGGTACGGGCGTGCTTCTCGTGCGCGGCGAGGGCGGCACGTGGACCTACCCGGCCTTCTACACGATCGGCAGCGTCAGCTTCGGGCTCCAGATCGGCGGCCAGGCCTCGGAGGTCATCCTGCTGGCCATGACCGACCGGGGGGTGACGACGATGCTGCAGAACAGCGTCAAGCTGGGCGCCGACGTGGGCATCGCCGCCGGGCCTTACGGTGCCGGCGCCCAGGCCGCCACGGCGAACATCAGCGCCGACATCCTGGCCTTCTCCCGCTCCAAGGGGCTCTACGGGGGAATCTCCCTGGACGGGGCGGTCGTGGACGTGCGCGACAAACTCAACCGCGCCTACTACGGCAAGGCCGTCACGCCGACGGACATCCTCGTCAAGCGGAACGTCTCCAACACCCACGCCGACGCGCTGCGCGCGAGCGTGGCCAAGATCTCCGGGGGGAATTGATCCCGGGGGGATGCGCATCCGGCCGAAAAACCCTTCGCCGCCCGCGGGGGGTTTTTTGTGACGCACAGGGGGCTTGACGTGCAGGAAGACCGCAAAGCGATTTTCGGGTGGGCCCTGTACGACTGGGCCAACTCGGCCTTCGCCACGACCGTCATGGCCTCCTTCTTCCCGATCTTCTTCAAGGAATACTGGGCCGTGGGGAGCGACCCCGTGGTGAGCACGGCGAAGCTGGGGCTCGCCAACTCGGCGGCGGGCATCCTGGTGGCCCTCATGGCTCCCGTCCTCGGGGCCATCGCCGACCGGGGCGAGGCGAAGAAAAGGTTCCTGCTGGGCTTCGCGGCCCTCGGCATCGCGGCGACCTCCTCCCTGTACTGGGTCCCCCGGGGCGGCTGGCAGGCGGCGGCCGCATGCTACGTCTTCGCCATGGTCGGCTTTGCCGGCTCCATCGTCTTCTACGACTCCCTGCTGACGACGGTGGCCGCTGAGGCGCGCAGGGATTTCGTCTCGTCGCTCGGCTTCTCCCTCGGGTACCTCGGGGGCGGCGTGCTGTTCGCCTTCAACGTGTGGATGACCCTGTCGCCCGCCTCCTTCGGGCTGCCCGACAGCGGCGGGGCGGTAAAGCTCTCCTTTCTCTCCGTCGGGCTGTGGTGGGCCCTGTTTTCCCTGCCCCTGATCTTCCTTGTGCGGGAGCGGGGCGGCCCGTCGCCCCGCTCCCCGGGAGCCGCCGTCCGGGAGGGCCTCGCCCAGCTGCGCGGCACGTTCCGGCAGGTCCGGCGACTGCGGACGATCTTTCTCTTCCTCGCGGCCTACTGGCTCTACATCGACGGGGTCGACACGATCATCGTCATGGCCCTCGACTACGGTCTGTCCATCGGGTTCAAGGCCGACGACCTGATCGTCGCGCTGCTCCTGACGCAGTTCATCGGCTTCCCCTCCGCCCTCTTTTTCGGCCGCCTGGGCGAGCGGATCGGGGCCCGTCAGGCCATCCTCATCGGTCTTTCCGTCTACCTCCTCATCACGCTCTACGGGGCCTTCATCGACAGCACCCGGGAGTTCTTCGTCCTTGCCTGCATGATCGGGCTCGTGCAGGGGGGCGTCCAGGCCCTGAGCCGCTCCCTCTACTCCCGGATCATCCCGGCAGGCCAGTCGGCCGAGTTCTTCGGCTTCTACAACATGCTGAGCCGCTTCGCCACCGTCGCCGGGCCCGTCCTCGTCGGCGCGACCGGCATCTGGGCCCGTTCCCTGGGCTGGGAAGGCGGCACGGCCTCGCGCATCGGCATCGTCTCGGTGGCGGCCCTGTTCCTGGCAGGGGGTCTTCTGCTGAGCCGTGTCGACGAGCGAAAGGGAAAGGAAGAAGCGGGGATTCTGTCCGGCGGGTGAGGATCTACTGTTTTTTTCGTAGAAAAAATCACCTTCCCGTCGTATTGCCCTGACGCCGATTTTTGTGGTTGGATATCTCCGGCGCAGAAAGGCGGCCCGGATGCGCAGGAGGGGAATCGTGACGGAAGGACGCTGCAGCCCGCTTCAGACCTCGAACGGTTGGTTGCAGGCCCTGTGCGCCCGAAGGGACGACCCCCTGGTCTTTTTCCTGGCCGTCCTGGTGATCGTCCTCAACCTGGCCGACGCGGTCTGCACGGATTTCATCCTCGCCCACGGGGGCTGGGAGGTCAACCCGATCGCCCGGGGCGCCATCGCCGCCTTCGGCGACCGGTTCTGGATCTGGAAATATTCCCTCGTCTCCTTCTCCGTCATCCTGCTGAGCGGCTACGTCCACATGCGAATGGCCCGGGTCTGCCTCGCCGTGGCCGCCGTCCTGTACAGCGCCGTGACGGTGTGGCACCTGATCCTCATCGACAGCCTGGTCCCCATCCTCTGAGAAAGAGAAGGTAAGAAGGTGAGAGGGTGAGAGGGTGAGAACGCCGGATGAGCCGGCAGCCTTATCTACACTTTCTGCTTCTCCAACCTTCTCACCTGCAGACCCTCTTACCCTCTGACGGCAGGGTGCTCAGCGCCGCGCCCTGCCCCTGTCCGTCCCGTCGCTGACGATCAGCACCTGGTAGTGGATGTCCCAGAGGGCCTTGAGGAAATCATCCATCCGGGGCCCTTCCACCCGGATCATGACGAGGCACCGCTTGCTGCCCCTCAGGGGGTGCACGAGGACCGTCTGCAGGTCGAGCCGCCAGCGCTTGCACAGCTCGACGACATCGTAGATGATGTTCTGCTTCTCCCCGGCGGGGACGCTGAAGCAGATGCGCACGTTGTTGTCGCCCGCCCGCGCGATGCCGCAGAGGGCCTCGAGGACGTCGCAATCGGTGATGATGCCCACGAGGCGGTCGTCCTTCAGGACCGGCAGGGCCCCGATCTTCTTCTCCCGCAGCAGGGCCCCCACGTCCTCGAGCGCCGTGTTCGGGCCGCAGGTGACGAGTTCCCTCGTCATCGCCTCCGCCACGGTGTGCTTCCTGAGGTTCTCCGCGTCCTCGGGCGGAAGCTCCCCCCTGAGCTTCACGGGGTGGACGAAGGGGTAGAGGTCGGAGAGGGTGACGATGCCGCAGAGCTTGTTCTCGGAAGACATGACGGGCAGGCGCCGGATGTCGTGCCTGAGCATCAGGTTGAGCGCCTCGTACAGACTGGTTTTCTCCAGCGCGACGATAGGGGATTCGGACATCCAGTATCGGACCAGCATGGCTGCACCCCGCGAAAAGGCATTCTCCGAATCAGAGAAATCAAGTTTCGTGCCAATCCGGGCGGGGCTCCGGGCGACGCGGGACCGGTGCGGGCCATAGCAGGCGATCGAGACGGACGGCGAGGAAGGCCGCGTAGAGCCCGTGACCCTCTTCGTCGGGCAGCCGGGTATCGGCCTGCAGGAAGGCCGAATGCGCCAGGCCGTGTTCCGCGAGGCAGCCCGCCCAGGCGGTGTGGACGGGCACCATCTCGCAGGCCAGATCCGCGGCCACCTCGCGGATCGTCCGGTAGTAGACGTCGACGGCGGCCCGCTCGTGGGGGTCGGGCAGCAGGTGCGAGGTGGGCAGCACGACGGCGGCCGAAAGTCTCCGTCGGGCAAGCCGGACGATGCGGACGAGGTTTTCCTTGAATTCTGAGCGGTAGACCGAGGAGAAGGCGTCGTCGATGCCGAAATGGACGACCAGGATGTCGGGGCGATGGGGCTCGATGTCCGCGGCAAAGGTCTCGACGGCGTCGAACGAGGTCTCCCCCGGTCTCGAGCGGTTGACGACCTCCACGCCCAGCGGGGCATAGCGCTCCCGGAGGATATCCGCATACCCCCGGGGAACGCCGACGCCTGCCGCGATGCTGCCGCCGCGAATCAACAAGCGAGTCATGAATCTGTCCGGTCCATCCAGTCTGTCCGGTCTCTCCAGTCTGTCCGGTCAGGAAGAAGGGGTATCGGGTATCGGGGCCGGGGTATCGGGATGGAAGAAGATTCCGTTTATAAAATATAATCTGTAGTGCCTTCCCTGTACCCTGTACCCTATCCCCTGTTCCCCGTCACCTGCACCACCACCTGCCTCTTGCGCGGCCGGTTGTCGAAGTCGCAGAGGATCACCTGCTGCCAGGTGCCCAGCACGGGCCTGCCCTCGATGACGGGAATCGTCAGGGACGGGCCCAGCAGGGCCGCCCGCACGTGGGCGTAGCCGTTGCCGTCGCCCCACCGGGCGTCGTGGCGGTAGCGCAGACCTTCCGGGGCGAGCCGCTCGACGGCCTCCCGGAGGTCCTCGATGACCCCGCTCTCGTACTCGATGGTCGTCAGGGCCGCCGTCGAGCCCGGCACGAAGACGAGCACGCTGCCCTCGAGAATCCCCGACTCGCGGACCCGGTGAGACACCTCCCGCGTGATGTCGATCAGATCGGCCTTCCCCGTCGTCGGGAAGGCCAGCACGTAATTTCGGATTTCCATATCGGTTCCCTCGCGAAGCGGGCGTTCCCCGGAACTACATCACAGCGGCCGAGAAGTTTCAAGGCCCGCGCCGAACACGGGAGCCGCCTCGTCTGCCGGGCCGCCCGAAATTGCACCTTGTCATCGCCGCAAAGATTTGATAGTCAGGAATCCTTGTCACCAAGAGCCTCTCAGGCGGCAGCGGATGAGCGGATGAAAAAGAACAAGGCGGGCGGCGACGCCCTCAAGCAGGCCCGTGAGGTTCTGAAACTCGAGGCCGAGTGCATCCTGGGGCTCATCCCCAAGCTCGACCAGAACTTCCCCAGGGCCGTCGACACCATCTACCGGGCCAAGGGCCGCGTCATCGTGTCGGGGATCGGAAAATCGGGTCTCATCGGCCGCAAAATCGTGGCCACCTTCACGAGCACGGGGACGCCGGCCATCTTCCTGCACCCCGTCGAGGGGATGCACGGGGACCTCGGCATCGTGACGAAGGGCGACGTGCTCATCGCCATCTCCAACAGCGGCGAGACGGCCGAGCTCAACGAGCTGATCGCCCGGATCGCCCCGATCGGACTGCCGCTCATCGCGCTGACGGGCAACCCGAAATCGACCCTCGCCCGCGCAAGCGACATCGTCATCGACGTGGGGGTGACCCGCGAGGCCTGCCCCTTCGGCCTGGCCCCCACCTCGAGCACCACGGCGGCGCTGGCCATGGGCGATGCCCTGGCCGTGGCCCTCACGGAAAAGCGAAACTTCGGCGAAAAGGATTTTCTGAAGTTCCACCCGGGCGGGACGCTGGGCCAGCGGCTCATGAGCCGGGTCAAGGAAGCCATGATCACGGGCGAGAGGATCCCCCGGGTCTTCGCGGGATCGCCGGCGCTGGAGGCCGTCGAGGAGATCGACCGGCGCAATCTGGGCTTCGTCCTCATCACGGACCGCAGGGACCGCCTGAAAGGGATCCTGACCGACGGCGACGTCCGGCGCTGCGTGAAGCGCGGGGTGCGTTTCGAGGCGATCCCCGTGGACGAGATCATGACGAAAACGCCCCGGACGATCGACGAGAACGCGACCCTCGCGAAGACCGTGGAGACGATGGAGACCCTCGAGATCACCACGCTCGTCGTCACGGGGAAGCGCAACACCCTCAAGGGCTACATCCACCTGCACGACATCTTCGGCCGCGGCGGCACGCTGCGGATCTCCATCCCCAGCGCCAACGGGCGCGAGGCCTGATCGCGGCAGCCACATCGTCCCCGGCCGCAGGGCGGGGCCGTTTTCGCATCAAGAAAGGAGGAGGCATCATGAGACGCTGGGTCGGAATCGTCACGGTTGTGCTGTTCGTCCTCGCAGGGGCGGCGGCGGCATCGGCGGCAAACTACAAGCCCGAGTACAAGATGAGCATCGTCGTCGGCCCCACGACGGCCTGGGGGCAGGGGGGGCAGAAGTTCGCCGATCTCGTCAAGGAACGCACGGGCGGCAAGATCAACATCAAGGTCTACTACAGCGGCCAGCTCTACGCCGGCAAGCAGACCAACGAGTTCATGCTGATCAAGCAGGGGGTGGCGGACTTCGCCCTGGGCTCCACCATCAACTGGTCCACCACGGTCAAGGAGCTCAACCTCTTCTCCCTGCCCTTCCTGATCCCGGACTACAAGGCCCTCGACGCCATCGAGGACGGCCCCGTGGGCAAGAGGATCTACCGGGCCCTCGAGGAGAAGGGCGCCCTGGCGCTGGGCTGGGGGGAGAACGGGTTCCGCGAGATCACCAACAGCAAGCGCGCCATCAAGAAGCCCGAGGACCTCGACGGGCTGAAGGTCCGCGTCGTCGGCTCGCCCATCTTCATCGACACCTTCAAGGCCCTCGGCGCCAACCCCGTCTCGATGAACTGGGGCGAGGCCCTGACCGCCTTCCAGTCCGGCACCGTCGACGGGCAGGAAAACCCCGTGACGGGGATCATCATCCCCTACAAGCTCTGGACGGTCCACAAGTACTGCACCTTCTGGCACTACGTGATCGATCCCCTGATCCTCCTGGCCAGCAACGAGACCTGGAAGACCTTTGACCGGAAGGACCAGGAGATCCTCCGCAAGGCCGCCCTCGAGGCGACGGCGTGGCAGAAGGCCGAGGCGCGCAAGGGGCTGCTCGACAGCACCGCCTCCATCGACGAGCTCCGGAAAAACGGCATGGACGTGACGGTGCTCACGGCCGACCAGATCAAGGCCTTCAAGGCCAGGACGAAGCCCGTCTACGACAAGTGGGCCAAGGAGATCGGGGCGGACCTGGTCAAGGCGGCCGAGGAGGCCGTGGCCCGGTCGGCGGCGCCGGCGAAGAAGCCCGCACCGAAGAAGAAATAGCGCTGGCGGGGGGCGGAGGGGTGAAGGCGCTCACGCAGCAGTTCGAGGAAGCCGTGTCGGTCGTCTTGCTTGCCGTCATGGGCATCCTCGCCTTCGCGAACGTGCTCACCCGCTATTTCATCCACTACTCCTTCGCCTTCACGGAAGAGATCGAGGTGGCGCTCCTGGTGTGGGTCACCATGCTCGGGGGCGCCGCCTGTTTCCGGCGGGGGCTGCACCTCGGCTTCACCTACCTGGCCGAACGGCTGCCCGCGGCCTGGCGCAGGGCCGTGGCCGCCCTCTCCGGCGGCCTCATGCTCGTGATCTGCGCGGTTCTCTTCCGCTTCAGCCTCGTGCAGATCCGGGACGAAATCGAGATGTCGATCACGACGGAGGCCCTGGGCATCCCCCAGTGGTGGTACACCCTGGCCATCCCCGTGGGCTGCCTCTTCATCGCCCTGCGGGTGGTCGAGGCCACCGTCGGGAACCTCCGGGGGAAGGCCTGATGGAGTCGGCGCTGCTCTTCGGCCTCTTCATCGCGGCCCTCGTCCTCGGCGTCCCCGTGGCGACGTCGCTGGCGGCCGTGGCCTTCCTGCTCATCTGGCAGTTCGACCTGGGGATCCGGGGCATCTCGCCCAACTTCTACGCGGGGATCGCCAAGTTCCAGCTCCTGGCCATTCCCTTTTTCATCCTGGCCGGCCTGATCATGGAGCGCTGCGGGATCTCCCGGCGCCTCGTCCACCTGATCAGCCTTGTCGTGGGACCGATCCCCGGGGGTCTCGCCATCGTGACGGTGGTGGTGGGCCTCATCTTCGCCGGCATTTCCGGGTCGGGACCCGCCGACACGGCCGCCCTGGGGACGATCCTGATCTCGGCCATGGCCGCCAGGGGCTATGCGAAGCCCTTCACGGCGGCGCTCATCGCGTCGTCGGGCTCCCTGGCGATCATCGTCCCGCCCAGCATCGCCCTGATCCTCTACGGGGTCATCACGGGAACGTCGATCTCGGCGCTGTTTGCCGCGGGGGCGATCCCGGGGATCCTCGTGGGGCTGCTGCTCATCATCCCCTGTTTCGTCATCTCCTGGAAGAACGGCTGGCGCGGCGAGCGTTGGGGGACGCCTGCGGAGATCTGGAAGGCCTTCACGGAGGCCGTCTGGGGGCTGGCGGCCCCCTTCATCATCCTGGGCGGTATGTACGGCGGGGTCTTCACGCCCACCGAGGCGGCCGTCTTCGCCGTCTTCTACGGCCTTTTCGTGGGCATGGTGATCCACCGGGAGCTGCACCTGCCGGACCTCTACGCCCTGCTGCGCGACGCCGTGCTGTCCTCGGCGGTCATCATGATCATCGTGGCCTTCGCGGGCCTGTACTCGTGGACGGGCTCCACCCTCGGCGTCATGGACACCTTCTCGGGCTACCTGCTCACGGTCTCGCAGAACCCCTGGGTCGTCCTGTTCATGATCAACGTCATCCTCTTCGCGGCCGGCATGCTGATGGACGCCATCTCGATCTACTACATCTTCCTGCCCATCCTGATCCCCATCATCCGGCTCTTCGACTGGGACCCCGTCTGGTTCGGCGTCGTCATGACGGTGAACCTCGCCATCGGCCAGCTCACCCCGCCCGTGGCGGTGAACCTCTACGTCGTCTGCAACCTCGCACAGATCCGCCTGGAGGAGATCTCCCGGGCGATCGTCCCCTTCATCCTCGCCATGCTGCTCGCGCTGGGGATCGTGACGGCCTTTCCGGCCCTGTCTACCTTCCTGCCCGAACTCTTCGGGCTGCGCTGAGGGGAGCGCGCCGCTCAAATCCACTTCTTCCTGCGGAAGAAGACGAGCATCCCCAGCGCCACGGCGATCATGACCGCCCAGACCAGGAAATAGCCGTAGCGCCACTTGAGCTCGGGCATGTGCTCGAAGTTCATGCCGTAGACGCCCGCCAGGAAGGTCAGGGGCATGAAGAGGGTGGCGATGATCGTGAGCACCTTCATGACCTCGTTGAGGCGGTTGCTGATGCTGGAGAGGTAGATGTCGAACATCCCGGAGAGGATGTCCCGGTAGGTGTCCACCGTGTCCATGACCTGGATCGTGTGCTCGTAGACGTCCCGGAAGTAGATGGCCGTCGTCTTGTCGATGAGCGGCGACTCGGCCCGCTCGAGGAGGGAGACGACCTCGCGCAGCGGCCACACGGAGCGGCGCACCAGCAGGATCTCGTCGCGGAGCTGCTGGACGCCCCGGAGCGTGTCGCGTTTCGGGGCCGCCACGACCTCGTCCTCGAGACGGTCGATCTTCTCCCCCATCTTTTCCATCACGACGAAATAATGATCCACCGCGGCGTCCAGCAGGCTGTAGACGAGGTAGTCCGTCCCCATCGAGCGGACCCGCCCGAAGCCGTTTCGAATCCGCTCGCGCAGCGGCCTGAAGATCCCGCTGTCGGACTCCTGGAAGGACAGGACGACATCGTCGTTGAACACGAGGCTCAGCTGTTCGATGCGGAGCTCCCCGGCCGTGTCGTCGCAGCGGATCAGCTTGACGATCAGGCAGATGTACTTGCCCAGGTCGTCGATCTTCGGCCGCTGGGTCGTGTTCATGATGTCTTCCATCAGAAGCGGGTGGATCCTGAACTGCGCGCCGATCTCCCCGATCACCCGGGGATCGTGGATCCCGACGACATCGACCCACGTGACCGTCGACTTGCCGCAGTACGGGGCCAGCTCGGCGGCCGATTGGATTTCCCGCTCCTCGAAATGACCTTCCCCGTAATCGACCACGGTGATCCGGGTTTTTTCCGTACGCTCCGGGCCGATGTGGACCAGGCTGCCGGGGGGCAGGCCCGACTTCCGGGATCTCTTGATGCCGCCCTTCACCATTGTTTTTCTCCTCGTGCAGAGGTTTGAGCCGGCTCGGGCCGCCGGCGCGGCCGCGGAGGGCTCACCGGCCTGTCCCTGCAGGCCATGGTATGGTTATTGCTACATCATGAGCGAGGAAATTTGCTGCGCATGACCTGACCATCGGCATGGCGAACCCTCTCAACGGATCTCACGCGGAACAGGCACTCATGATGCTCACGCTCTACTCGGCCTCGACCGACAGCGACTGCGGAACCTCACCTGCGCCCTGCTCATCCCTCGATCGCCGGTGGTCGGGTCATCGTTCGAGCAGGGCCCCCACGGACGCATGCTGCGCCCCGCCGACAGGAGCCGCATGAGCAGCACGATGGAAAGCCTCATCGCCGAGCTGCAACGGGACATCCCCGCGCAGGACCTCGCGCTGCTGTCCGACATTCACGAAACGATCATCGAGAAGCTCAATCTCGGCTTCGACCCTTCCGTTCTCCTCGTCCTGGACAACGAGGACGCCCACCAGCACGAGATCGAACAGCTCAAGTTCAAGATCCGGGAGCAGATCGTCTCCCGCATGCTGGCCCGCGCCAACTCCGTGGTTCTCTTCGGCAAGGTCAAGCCGGGCGATGCCGGCAGCTTCACGAAGGTCGTCCTGCGGATGGGGATGAAGCCGTCCAAGATCTACATCCTGGCGATGGCCCTTTTCCTGCTCGACCCCGCCCTGGAGTCCCTGGCGGGCCGGAGCTTCTCGAGGGCCATTCTCGGCCGCATCCTGGCCGAGGAACTGGGCTTCAAGAGCACGGCCGTGGAGCAGGTGGAGATGGGGTCGCTCCTGCTCGAGATCGGCCGGATCCCCGCCGTGCTGTACGAGATCCGCACGGCTGCCGCCCTGGACGAGGCCTTCGTCTCCGCCCGGCATCCGCTGCTGGGCCTCGCCATCCTCAGGAAGTACGAACTGCCCGGCTACCTGGAGGAGGCCCTCCTGAACGAACATCTGTCCTTCCTGCACCGATCGCTTTCCCCCCTGGCGGTGATCCGCCTGGCCGACCTCGCCGTGCAGCAGAGCTTCCGCCGGCACGGCAAGCTGGTCGTCGAATCGCCCCTGCCCGACGGGACGATCGAGTCCACGCTCGGTTCCTCCCTGCTCGACCAGTTCAACGCCATCGGCTACCGCAAGTTCGTCGAGGTCCGGCTGCCGCTGGAGGAACAGAAGCTGAGAAGGTAAGAAGGCGAGACGGTTGGTTCGCTCTTACCCTCTTACCGTCTCCATGAACCGGTATCGCTTCCGGCACTACGCAAGCAGAGGCCTAGCGGCATATATCCCGATAGAAGCCGGGGCGCCGGTCGCCGAAGAGGTTGTTGTGGGGGTTGAGCTGCTTGTCGAGCGCCTCGGCGGGGTCGATGTCGATGACGCCCACGCACTCCTCGTCTTCACCGGCCCGCGACAGGATCTCGCCCAGCCGGCCCGTGATCTGGCTCTTTCCCGTGTAGTGAAGGCTCTTGCCCCCCCGGTTCTCCGTCCCCGTCCGGTTCGCCGTCACGGCAAAGACCCGGTTCTCCAGGCAGCGGGTGACCATGGCCGTCTGGCAATAGGGGAGAACGAGGTTTGCGGGGTGGCAGACGACCTGGGCCCCCTTCAGGGCGAGGGCCCGCATGGACTCGGGGAAAAACCAGTCGAAGCAGACCATGATCCCCACCCTGCACGGCCCGATGTCGTAGACCTCAAACCCGCCGTCGCCGGGGTCGAACCAGAGCTTCTCCTCGAAAAAGAGGTGCACCTTGCGGTAGCTCGCCACGAAGCCCTTCGGCGAGACGAGTATCGCCGCATTGAAGATCTTTGCGCCGCTGCGCTCGGCCATGCCCGCGACGAGATGGACGTTGTTTCGCTGTGCGAGGGCGACGAGGCGCTGCGACGTTTTCCCGCCGGGGGCTTCCTCGGCCAGGGCGCCGATTTCCTCCCTCGAGGTGATGAGGTAGCCCGTGTTGAAGAGCTCCGGCAGCACCAGCAGGTCCGCCTGCACGCCCTCGATGAGCGCCTCCGCCCTGTCGAGATTCCGGTCCACCCGACCGAAAGCCGGGTTGAACTGCACGTACCCGATCTTCATTCCATCACCCCTTTTCGAACGAATTCCAGCGATCCGAGAAGCCTCCACATTGTATTCAACATGACCCTGCATTCCAATCCCCCTCTTTCCCCCTTTTGCAAAGGGGGATGACAGGGGGATTTTCCCTGTACCCTGTCCTCACAGGACCCTCTGCATCCAGACCGCGTCGAGGTCCCGCCCCTTCTTCCTGCCGACGCGCCGGAACCGCCCGCATTCCGAAAAGCCGCGCCGCTCGTGGAAGCGCAGGCTCGCCTCGTTGAGCGAGCAGACGTTGGCCAGGATCGTGTCGATTCCCCTTCCCCGGGCCTCTGCGACGAGCCGTTCCAGCAGGGCCGAGCCGACCCCCTTCCCCGTGTACCGCGGCTCGATGAAATAGGAGATTTCCGCTGCACGCAGAAAGGACGGCACCGGGTGATAGGGGCGAAGAAAGGCAAAGCCGACGAAGCGGCCGCCGTTGTCCTCGTCCCGTACCGAGAAGGCGGGGTATCCCTCCGTCAGCTTCAGGAACTGGTCGTAGAGCCCGTAGGGCACCTTTTCTTCCGGGTAGGCCGCGAAGCTGTTCTCGATGTAGTAGTTGAACAGGTCGATCACCGCCTCGCGGTCGCCCTCGGCCATGCGGTCGAATCTTACTCTCACCCGCTGTCCTTGTCTTCGCCGATCCAGTGCTTCTTCGATATCCATCGCGAGGCGGCAGGTCGCAGGTGACAGGGAAAGACCATCGACAGGATCTTTCTGTTACCTGTTACCTGTTACCTGTTACCTTCTCGGCCCTCGCTCGCCACGTTTCCACGCAGGCTCTAGAAAAGACCGAGCTCTTTCCCCAGCGTTTTGAAGTGCGGCGGGAACTCCGGCTGGAAGTTCAGGAAGAACGTGACGGGGTATCCCGCACCCACCTTCTTGCCTGCCTCCTGCAGTCCCGTCACGAGCTGAGCCAGCCCCTTCGCGGGCAGCGAGAAGACCATCTCGTCGTCCTGCGTGAGGGAGAACACGCGGTCCCCCATGCCGGGGATGGCCACGCGGGGCTTCTGCTCCCGGAACGGCGCGATCAGGTACTCCGAACACTCGATCTTCCCGCCGAAGTTGCCGACGATCCGCTCCCCCTCCTGCCAGCTCCAGGCCTGGACGAAACGCATCACCTGCGCGGGGTTGCCGTAGAGCACGACGACATCGGGTTCGAATGCCGCCCGGGCCAGCGGGGCGACGAGGAGTGCCGCGTACTCGTCCTTCCCGAGCCGGCAGATGGACATGCCCTCGCGCGTGCCCGCTGCCTCCGTTTGCGAATAGGCCCCGCCGCAGAAGAGCCTGCCGATGGCGGCCGCCGTGTCGTCGGCGCTGCTGAACCCGAAGGCGATGCCCGCGGGCACGCAGACGAGATCCTCCTTCGCCAGGCCCACGGACCAGCCGTAGAGCCGGGCCATCGAAACGGCCTGGCAGACGGCCACCCGCTTGCCCAGCGCCACCGACGGCTGCCTCGTCTTTTCCGGGAAGGCCTTGTCCTTGAGGAACTTCACGGCGACGGGCAAGGTCCTCAGTCTCGCGTTGTTCCGGATGAACTCCGCCGCTTCCGCATACGTCTGTCCCGCCATCGCCTCTCCTCCTTTCGGGATGGGTGAAGGGCTTAAGGCTAAGGGCTAAGGGCAGTATACAAAATCATGTTTTCTTTCTTTGACCTTACGCCTCAAACCTTCAGCCTTACGCCTTTTTTTGTCTATACCGCCTTTTTCATCCGGCTGGAAGCGGAAACTGAAAAAGAAATCCCCCTCCCTCCCGTGTCCGGGAAAGAGGGGGACTCTGCTGCCTCAAGCCTTAAGCCTCAAGCCTTACGCCTTTCGCCTAATGCCTGCCTTTAAATCATCTCATAGATCCCCGCTGCGCCCATGCCGCCGCCGATGCACATGGAGACCATGCATCGCCTGGCCTTACGGCGTTTGGCCTCGTGGAGGATCTGCGCCGTGAGCTTGGCCCCCGTCGCGCCCAGGGGATGGCCCAGGGCGATGGCGCCGCCGTTGGGGTTGATGTCGCCCTTCCAGTAGCGCTCCTCGATCCCGAGGAGACGGCACGAGGCGATGGCCTGGGAGGCGAAGGCCTCGTTGATCTCGAACAGGTCGATGTCGTCCGTCTTGAGCCCGGCCAGCTTCAGGACCTTCGGGATGGCCACGGACGGACCCATGCCCATCTCCTCGGGCGCGCAGCCCGCCACGGCATAGAACGTCAGCCTGGCCAGGGGCTTGAGGCCCAGGGCCTTGGCCTTCTCCGGCGTCATGAGCAGGGCGAAGGCGGCCCCGTCGGTCATCTGCGAGGAGTTGCCCGCCGTGACGGACCCCCCCGCCTTGAAGGCGGGCTTGAGCTTCGCCAGGTCGGCGGCCGTCGTCGGCCAGCGCACCCCGTCGTCCATGTCGAAGACCACGGCCTCGCGGACGCGCTTGCCGCTTGCATCCTTCTTGTACTTCCAGGCCTGGATGGGGACGATCTCCTCCTTGAACTTCCCGGCCTTGATCGCCTCGGCGGCCCGGCGGTTGCTCTCCACGCCCATCTTGTCCTGGTCCTCGCGGGAGACGTTGTACTTGGCGGCGACATTTTCCGCCGTGATGCCCATGGAGACGTAGGTGTTGGGCCGGTCGCCCCAGTCGGGGTCGGGCCGGAACTGGCTTCCGCCCATGGGGATATGGGACATCGTCTCGACCCCCCCGGCGATGATCACGTCGGACCAGCCCGCCTGGATCTTCGCCGTGGCGTCGGCGATGGACTGAATCCCCGAGGAGCAGAACCGGTTGATCGTCATGCCCGAGGTTTCTATGGGCAGACCCGCCCCCAGGGCGAGGACGCGGCCGAGGTTCATGCCCGTCTCGGCTTCCGGGAAGGCGCAGCCGACGATGAGGTCGTCCACGTCTTTGGGGTCGAGCTGCGGGACCTTCGCCAGCAGCCCCTTGACGACCTGCAGGCCGAACTCGTCGGCCCGGGTGGCCGCCAGGCCCCCTCTTCGATATCGCCCGCCCGGGCTCCTGACCGCTGCGACAATAACGGCTTCTCTCATGGTATGGTTCCTCCCTTTGCTGAAGAGACGGTTTTATGACTTCTCCTTAGAAGGTGAGAGGGTTCGAGGGTAAGAAGGTTGGAGAAGCGGGTAACCTCTTCCTTCGGCCGATCCGACCTTCTCACCTTCTCAACGTCTTACCTTCCTCTTAATTACGCAGCGGCTTGCCCGTGGAGAGCAGCGACATGATCCGGTCCTGCGTCTTCTGCTCGCCGCAGAGGCTCAGGAAGGCCTCGCGCTCGAGGTCCAGGATCTCCTGCTCCGTCACGTACGTCCCCTCGGCGCAGTCGCCGCCCGAGAGGATGTGGCCGAGCTTGCGGGCGATGTGGAGGTCATAGTCGCTGATGTAGTTGCCGTGCCGCATGTTGTAGAGGACGGCCTCGCAGATGCCGCGGAAGTTCTCGCCCATGACGGGGACGAGCGCCGGCCTGGGCGGCTTGTAGAACGTCGAGAGGCCCAGAACGATCTGCTTGGCGTCGTTGAGCTGCTGGTCGCGGTTGATGCTGATCCCGTCGGTCTTGCGGACGTAGCCCAGCTCCTTGGCCTCCTCGGCGCTCGTGGCCACCTTGGCCATGCCGATGTTCTCGAAGACCTTCCCGTAGAATCCCTGCAGGTTGAGGCCCTGCTCGACGACCCCCATGGGGATGCCCTCGGTGACGCGCACCATGAGCTCCTTGGTGCCGCCGCCGGCGGGGATGACGCCCGCACCGACTTCGACGAGCCCCATGTAGGTCTCGGCCGCGGGCTGGCACTTGGCCCCGTGCATGGCGATCTCGCAGCCGCCGCCCAGGGTCATGCCGGCCGGCGCCGTCACGACGGGCCTCTCGCAGAACTTCAGGCGCATGTTGGCCTGCTGGAAGTCGTTGATCATCTTCTCGAGGATGTCCCAGTCGCCCTTCTGGATGGCGACGAGCACCTTGAAGATGTTGGC